>Ga0078972_1000855_pt2 | contig 122337 bp, 115 predicted proteins | sample YelNatPaOPGAMG01_FD_67568 | JGI IMG/M metagenome (GOLD analysis project Ga0078972, IMG submission 67568) | Hot spring thermophilic microbial communities from Obsidian Pool, Yellowstone National Park, USA - OP-RAMG-01 (SPADES assembly) (version 2) | ecosystem: Environmental > Aquatic > Thermal... | reverse complement strand
GCCTGTGCGGATAAAGACCAAACACAAAAGCACTCCAAAGAACCGTCTTTCGCGAGGGCTTTCGGCAAAGGGAGATTCAGCCACCTTGGGGCTTCGAGGCCGAGATCTCCCACTGGCCGAGCCTGAAAAAGGCTTTCACGGTTTCCAGCCCAAGTCTCTGAGCCGGAGCAGTCCAGCCCCATCACTTAGCTCGGATCCTCAATGTCGCTTGTCCTTTGCTTCCGTGTTTATTGCAGCTTCCCTGTGCAGTGATCTCCGTATCCCCCTCTATCTTCACTCTCACCTCTCTCGTAAATCTCGCGCTCTCCGGTAACTTCTCAGGGGTGAAATCCCACCTCGCCACCTCTTTCCCGTTCACTCTCACATAAGCCCATTCAACATAGTGAGAGGGGGTGTTGGAGCTGTGGGAGAAGGTCACTTTCAATACGACCTCCTCTCCTTTCGAGACCTCGCGGGGCCCTTCGATGGAGGCCTCTGCCCTGTCGGCCCTGCAAGGGCGTGGAAGGCCAATGAAAAAGACCCCAATTGCCGAGACTACAAAAAACCTCCTCGTCACCTTCGGCATCGAGAACATCTTCTCCTCCCTCGTACTTTGAAGTCATGGAGTTCTTGCAAGCCCAAGAATGAGCCTAGGGGACAATCACATCTTCCCCAGCGCCTTCTCCGGCCCGTCTTTCATGGCTTCCCAGATCCCGTCTAGAGAACCCTTTTAATTGTAGGACGAGAGGGCCCTTTGTCAAATCGGGCACTTTTCCCTCGGCTAAAACCGCTCCTTACTTGGGATGCACATGGCTCTCCTCGGCCCAGAGGGTGCGCGTCAGAGGGTTTCCCGGCCTTGGAGCCTAAAGAGGGATCGCGCGCCAATCGTGTGGGTTGCCCGCAGGGACGACTTTGCGCGCAAGCTGAAGGCCATTTTCTCGAAGGGACGCGGTCTCCGCGGCCGCATCGCGACGCCTTACGGATGGCAAGGACTTTCATTACCGCCGGTGGTTAGGCGAGAGGCCTTTGGTTTAATGGGAATGCACGAGGAGGGGGCTAGGCCTCCCTACCGGGCGTGCGGAGCCCGCCCCTCCACGAGGGAAAGCTCGGCCGGGATGACCTAGCGGGGAAAACCCTGAGATGACGCGCAGGGCGGTTTTCTCGGAGGGACGAACTCTGTGCGTCCCCGGGGCAAGGCCGGACGCAAATCGAGGCACAACATGATCAACGGGGGGCAAACGAACGCCTGGGGGCTAATAGGGAGAAGCTCCGATCAAGCGCGAGCCTTCCCCGCGGGCGTGCGGAGCCCGCCCCTCCGCCTCGAGGCCGACCCCAACGCGGGTTGCCTAGCGGGGAAAGGCCTGGGGACGACGCTGAAGGCCGTTTTCTCGGAGGGACGCACTCTGTGCGTCCGCGATTACGGGCCGGACGCAAGCCGGGACATAACATAATCATCGGGGGCAAATGAACGCCTGGTGGCCTAATGGGGCAATCCCCCGGTGGAGGCAAAGCCTCCCTAGCGGGCGTGCGGAGCCCGCCCCTCCGCGGGGGGTTTCCAAGCTAGGACGGCCTTGCGTGGGAAACTCAATGAGATAACCCGGAGGGTGGTCTTCGGGGGCGCATTCTGTCCGTCCGGAGAGACCTAACGCAAGTTGAGGCATTTCACCAAGAGAAGGAAGCATACGATGCGCTGATAGCCTAGCTGAGGTCGCTTACGGTGGAACCCGAGTTTTCCTTGGCGAGCATGTGGAGGAGGTTTCTCCCCTCGCTGGGCAGGCCGTGGGAGGACCTCCTCCAATGGATCCGGGATTGACTCCTTGGGTGGCGAGGATGGAAAATCAGCTGAGCCAAAATCTAATCGTGCACCAGGAGGTCTTCCTTGCAGGCCGTCCCATCTCGGATCCTGATCGCTCCAGGAGCTAGGAAGGCGGAGGAGTTCCTCATGGAAGAGGTGAGGAAATGGACGGAGAAAGCCAAAGGGGATCTCGCCTCTTTAGGGAGACCCCTCCGCATAGTGGTGCCATCGAGAAGCCTCAGGGACCATGTGGCAGCAACTCTCGTGAGCCATATCGCAAAGGGCTTAGCTGGGGTCAAGATCCAGACCCTGTACGGCCTCGCATCCGAAATCCTCCAAAGAGCTGGCAAGAGCGCCCCTAGAGAAAGCGCTATTGTGGAGATTCTGATAAGGAGAGCTGCTGAGGAGGAAGAGGATCTGGCCCGGGAACTCCGCCCCTTGGAAGAGGGAATGGGAGCAGTTGTGGGGACAGTGGTGGACCTCATTGAGGCAGGGATGGATCCAGCCCATGTGGAGGCATTGGAAGACCTTCTTGAACAACACACCCAATTCGGGGACGGAGATAAGACTCTTTTGCGGGCCAAGGCGATTTTCAATGTGGCTGCCAAGACATTGGAAGAGATGGAGAGGCTAGATCTGGGACTTAGATCCTCTTTGTTCCAGAAGGCCAAAGACACCCTCGGAAAGATCCCGGATGTTCTTCCTACAGCAGCCATTTTCGTCCATGGATTCGCGGATGCGACGGGCCTGGCCTTGGATTTCCTGGAAGTCCTCCTCAAGGTAACGCCATGCACCTTCATAGTGGACCACCCAGCCCAGCCTGGGGAGTGGACGGATGAGGCCTCAGGTTGCAGATTCACCCAGAGGCTCCTGGATAGGCTTTCTCCCCATGCAAGGATGGAGAGGATTCAGGCAGAGCCCCAGAGGCCAAATCTCAGGGTATTCAGGGCCAATGGGCAGGAGGAGGAATGTTTTCTCGTCGCCACACTTATCCAGCAGCTCATTCTCTCTGGATGTAAACCCGAGAAGATAGGTGTGGTCACAAGGCAGCTCGAGCCGTACTCTCACCTCTTGAGATGCCATCTCTCGAGATTGGCGATCCCTTTCTCGGGCGTATCATCCTGCTCCATCAAAGACCCCACGTGGAGGATCATGAACGGTTTTCTGGAGCTTTCCAGAAGGAAGCGCGAGTGCCCTACGGACTCGTGGCTCGAACTTCTCCGTTTCGGGGGAGGCGGCCCGGGAGCGTTGCTCAAGGAAAAATTGATCCTCGGGCTAAAGTGTTTGGGAGCCCCGCGTCTCGGGGATGTCGCCGTTCTCAACATGGGCAAGATATCCGAGAAGTGGCAACGGGGCTACCCCCTCCCGTTCACCTCTGGCCTCGAAGAGGGGGAGGAAGGCTCCAGGCGCGGGAAAAAATTCCTAGCCATTTCCGACCTCGAGAAGACGATCCAAAAAGCCAAGGAGGTTGTGGAATTTCTCGAGGAGTGGTCACAAGTTGCTGGCTCTGCTGAAAAGCACTCGGAAATAGTGGAGAGGTTTCTCACCGAGCAGTTGGGTTGGAAGAAGGAAGAGAAGCCCTTTTCTATCGTTCGGGAGGCCTTGAGTGCTATCCAGGAAGGAGCGCCTGGGAGCCTGGCTTTGAGTCAAGAGGAATTTCTCCTCCTCATGGCCCAGGAAATTGGCAACCTCCACTCACCTCCCTTGGGCGGTAAGGGAGGAGGAGTGCAAGTTTTGGATGTGATGGAGGCTAGATCCAGGACTTTCGAGCACCTTTTCTTACTGGGCCTCAATAGAAATCTCTTTCCGAGGGTCATAACAGAGGATCCAATCCTGCCCGATTCCATCAGGTATTCCATCTCGACGGTTCTCCCGGACATCCCCATAAAGGAGCGTGGTTTCGATGAGGAGAACTATCTCTTTGCGCAGCTCGTTTCCTCTAGCCCCAATGTGACCCTATCGTTTCTCTCCGCGGATGATGATGGAAAGGCCATGGCCCCATCGCCTTTCTTGGAGAGGCTCAGATTAGCTCAAGGATTGGAGATCATCGAGGCAAGCGGGATCCTCCATGAGCTCCAAGGAAAGTGCCTGATCCCCGCTACTCAGAGGGCAAAAGTGGTGGGAACGAGAGGAGGAAGGGCGATGATGGGAGCTCTTCTCTCCTTGGCAATGGAGGAAAACTATGGCTCCGAGGCCCTTTTCCCGAAAGAGGCCGCAGCAAAAGCCCGCCTCAGGATTCTCAATGAACTCGATCCAGATCTCAGGACCCCCAAGGCCTCAAGGCCTGGACCTTATATGGGCTTTTTGGGGGCGCCCGTAGAAGGAGGCGACCCGAGAGGTTCCACCCTCTATGTGACGACACTGGAGAAAATGGCAGGTTGTCCCTGGTTGACCTTCCTCCAACAGATATTGCGAGTAGAAGCCCCACAAGACCCCTTTGAGGCAATGGGAGAGATAACCCCGGCCCAAATAGGTATCTTGGTCCACAAGGTCCTAGAGGGGCTTGTGGTTGCCAAAGGAGGAGGCGAACTCCCCAAGGAAGTAAAGGTGGCAGTGGAGAGAGATCCTATCAGGGTCCCTTGGCCAGCTCCGGAGGAGCTGGAGGAAATCTTGAGAAGCAGAGCCCAAGAACTCCTCCTGGAGACGGGAGGCTCGTTTCCCTTGCTCCTGGATGCATTGGTGAAGAGGGTGAGACCCTATCTGGACATGGCCATGGAGCTGGAATGGGGGAAAATGGGGGGCGAGATCCATGTGCTGGGTGTGGAATTGGAGGGGGCAGTGGAAGCGAGGGACGGGGAAGAAGGGATGGCCCTAAGATTCAGGGCAGACAGGGCTGATCTCAGCGGCGGTCAGCTCATCTTGACGGATTACAAGACTGGACAACCGATCTACGACAGGAAGGACGGGGAAAAGGCTCAAGAGGAGTTTGCCGACCAGGTAGCACAAGGAAAGTTTCTCCAGGCCGTGGCCTATGCCTTGGCCCAATGTCCTGGAAAGGAGGTTGTGGGGAGGTACATTTTTCTGAACCCTGACTTGGACCCCAAGGCCATCAGGGAATACCGGGCAACTTCAAATGACCAGGAGCTCATAAGCTCCTTCCAGAAGGCAGTGGGGGTCTTGCACCGAGCCTGGCGAAACGGAATCTTTTTCCCAAGACTGGTTATTCCTGAAGGCCAAGAGGAGAAGGAGAACAGAATTTGTCGAAATTGCGATCTTTTTCTGGCCTGTTCCAAAGATGACAGTGGGTTCAAGGCGAGAATTCTCAACGTTGCGAGAGAATCCTCGACCACTGCGGACGATGAGCTGGTAAGAACATTCTCCTCCCTCTGGTCTCTTCGACAGAAGGCTTCCAAAAAGGAGTAGAAGACCTGATGACCTCGCGAGAACGCAAGGATGAATTAGCCCAACAGGATAGGAAGGCAAGGGCCCAAGTCCAGAGGGATTTTTCCCTCCCCCTTGTGCTAGAGGCTGGAGCTGGGACAGGCAAGACAACGATCCTCACGGCCAGGGTTGTGGCCTGGTGCTTGGGGCAAGGTTGGGAGAAAGCCGAGGGCGAACTGGGGAGAAAGGGGGCTTTTTCTCGAAAAAAGGGTCACTCCCTCGATGATGAGATAGCATCCAGGGTGCTGAGCAGGATCGTGGCAATAACTTTCACTGAGGCAGCCGCGGCGGAAATGGCATCTAGGATAGCCGAGGCCTTCACCAAGCTGGTAAGTGGATCGGTGCCAGAGGGGGTGGATGGAGAGGTGCTCCCCTCTGACCACGAGATCCGTTCAAGGAGGGCCAGGGCCCTTCTCGTCAACTTGGACCGTCTCAGTATCCAGACTATCCACGCATTTTGCCTGGCCTTGCTCAGACGGTTTCCGCTGGAAGCAGGTCTTCACCCCAACGTGACCGTGGACGCAGATGGCCTTTTGGTGAAGGAGATGGCAAGAGAGATCGTGAATCTCCATTTCTCAGAGGCCCTGGCAAATGGAGACGAGGATCTGGTAACTCTCATGGCTAATGGATTGTCCCCAAATGCGATTCTCGAGGCGCTCGTAGCCTTGGCAAGCCAGGGAGTTCCCGTCGAGGCACTAAGGCAGGGCTATTTTTCTCCGGAGAGGATAGCCGATCTTGTGACTTCGCTTCTCGATGGATTGGTAAAACTGTTAGATCATGGAGGGGCGAAGCTGTCCAAGATCACCACCAAGAATTCAAAGAGCGTGAAAGCAGTTCGCGCACTAGCCTTGCTTATGGAACGTCTTAAGGAGATCGATCCATCTTCGGGGGAGGGACTCCAGAAGGTGTCCGATGGACTGCGGAAGAATTGGAAAGAGGAGATTGAGAGACTTTCACATTGGGCAAATAAGGACTTCAACAGAGATGAACGAAAGGTATTGGACAATCCTGAGGAGCTGGCCCAGCAAGCCGCGCGAGTTGTGAGATGGGTAGAAAACCTCCCTCGTATCAAGCCAGTTTCCTTTCGGACGGTCCAGAGAACCTTGGGCCAGCTCCTCCAATCCCTTTACGAGAGAATGCGCTCAAGGGGGGTTGTGACCTTTGGATGGATCCTCCAAATGACAAGGACACTCCTCAGGGAGAACCCAAACGTCCTCTCTCAGGTGAGACGTTCCATGGATCAGCTTCTGGTGGACGAATTCCAGGATACGGACCGCCTCCAGTGCGAGATCCTGAAAATGATAGCCCTCGAAGGCCCGGCCGATGCTAGACCAGGTCTTTTCATAGTGGGGGATCCCAAGCAGTCCATCTATGGCTGGAGAAACGCTGATCTCGCGGCTTACGAGGACTTTGTGGCAGAACTCTGCAAAGAGGGCGGAAAAAAGCTTCTTCTCAGCGTCAACTTCCGATCGGCCCCTCCCATCCTGGAAGAGGTGGAGCGGGTTATGCAAAACGTGATGGTCGAACGGCCTGGCATCCAACCTCGCTTCGAGCCCCTGGTCCCATGCCAGGAGATGGAGAGATTGGGCGGGTTCTCGATCCATCCGTGGTCGCCCGTTGAGTACTGGGTCTCGAATTTCAAGATGAACCCCAAGGAAGAAAAAGTTCCAGCGTCCCGAGCCCTATCCCGCGAGGCCAGGGCCCTGGCCATGGATCTCGTGCGGCTTCACGAGGAAGCCAAGGTCCCTTGGTCGGAGATAGGAATCCTTTTGAGGACGACATCGGATCTGGAGCATTACCTGCAGGAACTCAGGAGGGCCGGGATCCCCTACTCTGCCTCAGTGGACAAGAACTATTTCAGAAGGAGGGAGGTCCTCGATGCCATATCCTTGGTCTTGACGGTTTTGGATCCACTGGACCAGATCTCCCTTATAGGTTTTCTCCGCTCAGGGGCGGCTGGCGTTCCCGATGCTGCCTGGATAGGCTTATGGAGCAGACGTTTTCCCGAGGCTGTAGCTCAACTTGCCGAGCCTGACCCAAAGAAGTTGAAGGCCCTGAAAGAGATGATTTCGGAGGTAGCCTCATCGCTTCCCGAGACAATCCCGGGGATAAAGGAAATAAAGGGGTGGCAGTGGAGCACACTGAGCGCTTTGGAGGCAATAGCTAGGTTGAGGAAATCCTTCAGGGAGGACCCCCACGATGTATTCGTGGAAAAACTGAGAAACCTGAGCCTATTGGAAGTGACCGAAGGGGCCAAACACCTGGGGAGATACAGGGTTGCGAATCTCGAGCGATTTTTCAGATGGCTTCTCGACGCCTTGGAGAAAACAGGAGGAAACCCTGGCTCAGTTGCTAGGCTCCTCAGATCTTCGGCAAGGCAGCTTGCGGAGATGGAGCAAGCCAGTCCCGAGAAGGCTCAAGAAGATGGCGTCAGGGTGATGACCATCCACAGGGCCAAGGGGCTGGACTTCTCCCACTTATACATAATGCAGGCCCACAAAGGCACCCGAGATGACGAGGGTAGGGTGACCAAGGTGCATCGTACAAGGGACGGTTGGGAATGTTGCCTTATGGGCTTTCCCAGTTTGGGCTATTTTGAGGTCCAAGAGAGGGAGAGGGAGATATCCGATGCAGAGCTCGTGAGGACCCTCTATGTGGCCATGACAAGGGCAAAGGTACGCCTCGTCATCGCGGGGAAATTTTGCGATAAATCCAAGGGGAAGAACACGTATGCCAACCTCTTGACGAAGAGAAAAGATGGACCATGGAAAAAAGACTGTACCCTCCAGAAAGATCAATCCCAGCCCAAGGAATGGAGAGATCAGTTTGGCGTCTTATGGAGGTTCCTCGAGGAAGGAGAGCCGAAGATGGAGCCCTTGAGGCCTTCCGAAGGTATCGAGGTCTTTCCATCCGAGGAAAAACTGGAGAAGGACCACGAGGAGCTCCAAAAGCTACAGGAGGCCTCCCGAAAGAGGATGGAAAGGCCTTGGCACGAAGCTATGTCAGAGGAGGCTCATTGGGCACTGGAAGAGCACTTCAGGAGGAGAGGTTTTCACCTCAGGGGAGAGGATCAGAGATCCCTCGCGATGCTCGTGGGGGACATATGTCATAGGGGACTCGAATCCCTGGACTTCGAGCGAAGCATAGAACATGAACTCGAGAGGATAGAGGGGTTTTGCCTCGAGGAACTGAGGAGATCCTTGTCGGACGAGAAGCAAAGGGAGGCCGGGATCCAAAGGATAAAAGGAATATTCTCGGGCCTAAGGAGGGGAAGGATCCTCAAGAGAATGGAGGAGATCAGGGGACACATTGTCGCGAGGGAGCTCCCTCTCCTCCTAGCACCGGAGGAAGATGAGGGACCAGTCGGCTTCTTTGCTGGAGCCGTGGACCTTCTTTACAGAGACCCCGAGAGTGGCCATTTGATTGTGGCGGACTACAAGACCGATTCCATAGCCACTTCAGAGGAAATGGAAGGGCTCTGTGCCGTATACTCGAGCCAAGGGTCCCACTATATCAGGGCCTTGAAGGAGATGCTCGGAGAGAAAGGCGTTTTGGAATTCGAGCTCTGGTTTCTCCAAGCCGATGCAATCAGGAAGGTGAGTTCCCTTTGACCCCTCTCATCCTCCCTTGGATCCCCTTTGCCCTAGCAAAACTCCACCCACTCCCCCCACGACCAGGACCAAGGAGATCACCTCCCTCACCCCAATGGGCTCTCCCAGAAGGATCCCTCCAGATACGATGCCGATCACTGGCACGGCCATGGTCCCTAGGGAAGCGAGGCTTACCGGAAAAGCCTCGACTACCAGGAGCCAGCCCCAGTAGCCGAATACCACTCCAACGAACACGATGTACGCCGTTGCGAGCCACCCCGAGAGGGACGCCTCTATCTCCCAAAATGCGGGCTCCAAAATGACCATACCCACCAAGGCTGGAAGACCGCCCACAATAAGCTGAAGTCCGGCAAATACCCCCATGGGGGTCCTCCACTCCCTCCTCTTGATGAGCACTGTCCCCAGGGCCCAAGAGATTGCAGCACACAGCATCATGAGGGATCCAAGGGGGGCCTTGCCCAGACGATTCACCTCTGGTCCCATGAGCAGAGCCAATCCCAAAAGTCCACTTGTCAAAGCGGCCCATCTCCCTGGCCCGACTCTCTCTTTGAGAAAAAACCTTCCCAGGAGGCATGCCCAGAGGGGCATTGTGTAGGCGACTATTGCTGCCCTTCCAGCTTCCATCAACGTTATGCCGTATGCGGAGAAAAGGTTCCAGAGGGTCACATTGACGAAGCTCACTATTGCTAGGGGCCCCATCTCATCTCTGGGAACGGATATTCTTTCTCCCTTGGCCTCGCAAAGAAGAAGGGTCAATGCCCCTCCCACAATCAAACACAATGTGCGGAAGGTCCAGGGAGGGACTTCCTCAAGAGCTATCTTCATGATGGGCCATCCGACCCCCCAAGTGAGGGTGAGAACACCTAGGAGGGCAGCCCCTCTTTTTGGAGAGACTCTAGCCATTGGAAAGCAGCCACTTCCCACCTTTCCATCTCGGAGAGAGATGTTCCTTCTTCGAAAGGGAGAACCATAAAACCGAGGAAAAAGGGGACTAAGCTCCCCTCGGCGGGTCTCAGCATGCTCCTCTGACAACCCACCTAGCCTTTGTCAGGAAGCCATCCTCTCTTTTTCTAGAAGAGCCTGGGTATGGCCTGCTTTGCCAGGTCCAGGTAAGAGTTGGGGAATATTCCGACCCAGAGGGTTCCCACAGCCATGAGAGCGAGAGCAACTACCACTGGGGCCCCAAAGCTCACGCCCTCTATTCCCCCTTCCGCTTCCTGCATGTAGATCTTCATGGTCACCCGGAAATAGTAGTAGACCGAAACCAGAGAGTTGAGCACAGCTATCACCACTAACCACACGTAGCCCTTGGCCACAGCGGCCGAAAAGACGTAGAACTTGCCCATGAACCCGGCGGTCGGCGGAAGGCCTGCCAGGGAGAACATGAAGAGGGCCATCGCAGCGCCCAAAACAGGATATCTCGTCCCCATCCCCCTGTAGTCCTCTATCATGACGTTCGCCTCGCCCTTGCGGCCGTACACCACGACAACGGCGAAAGCGCCCATGTTCATCAGTGTGTAAGCAAGGAGATAGTACAGAATGGCCGCATTGGCCTCCTCTCCCCCAGCAACCATTCCCACCAGGATGTAACCAGCGTGGGCGATGCTGGAGTAAGCGAGCATCCTTTTTATGTTCTCCTGAGCTATTGCCACGACATTTCCCAAGGTCATGGTCACTGCGGCTAGGATCCACAGCACCATGGAGTAGTCGGCCTGCAGGGTCTCTAGGCTATAGAAGAAGACCCGAAGAAAGGCAGCAAAGGCCGCAGCCTTGACCCCTGCTGCCATGTACCCGGTTATAGGGGAAGGGGCCCCTTCGTAGACATCGGGTGTCCACATGTGAAAGGGGACCGAGGCCACCTTGAATCCGAACCCCACAATGAGCATGCCCATGCCCAGAAGGAGGATCAGGCTCCTCCCTTCTGGTCCTTTTCCCATGAGAAAGTCAGCGACATCCTTGAGGTGTGTTGAGCCGGTGGCCCCATATACAAGGGCAATCCCATAAAGGAGAAAGGCGCTACTGAAGGCTCCGAGCAGCAGGTACTTCAAGGCCCCCTCGTGGCCCTTGGGATGCTCCTTGCGCCACCCAGCCAGCACATAGATGGAGATGCTCATGGTCTCTAGACCCAGGAATATCATGATCAACTCCTGGGCAGAGGCCATCATCATCATTCCAAAGGTCGCGAAGAGAAGCAGGACATAGTACTCGTAGTGATCGACCCCCTCTTGGGCCAGATAGTCCATGGATATGAGAATCGTCACCCCAGCGGCCACCAGGATAACTGCCTGGAAGAAAAGGGAAAAGGAGTCCACCACAACCATCCTTCCGAAGCCAGCTTCACTCCTCCCCCAGAGGGCCACAACAGCGAGGAAAGCCAAGACCACCCCTGCCAAGCTGAGATAAGGGGAAAGCCTGGCAAAGGGTCTTTTGAGAAGGAAACCGAGGGTGAGAACCAAAAGCCCGAATCCGCAAACTATGAGATGAGGACCGATACTCAGCAGGTTAACACTAGGTATGCTCCAGGACATCCCACGCTCCTATTTCACTTTATGTGATCCATGGTCTCGAGGCTTGCCTCCGTCCTCTCGGTGGCGAACCAAGCGAACCGGGAGGAAGCCGTTCCTTTTTCCATCTCCACCACCATAACGCTTTTGGCCTTCACCTGATTTATGAGATGGGCCACCGAGGGCTCCATCCTCTGGAGAAAGGGCTTCGGATAAGCTCCTATCCAGCCAATGCAGATGACCAGGGGGACCAAGACCACTATCTCCCTCAGGTTGAGGTCGAGGAGCCCCAGATTCTTGGGGTTCGTCACCTGCCCGAAGAAGACCCTTTGGTACATCCACAACATGTATACAGCGGCGAATATGACACCAGTTGCGGCGACTATGGCAAAGAGCTTGTTCACGACGAAGGTGCCGAGAAGAATCAGAAATTCACCCACGAATCCATTGAGACCGGGAAGGCCTATGGAGGACAGGGTGAAGATCATGAAAAAGGTGGCGTAGACCGGCATCACCTTGGCAATGCCACCGTACTCGGAGATGAGCCTCGTGTGCCTCCTCTCGTAGATCATTCCCACAACTAGAAAGAGCGCCCCAGTGCTGAGGCCGTGATTTATCATCTGGAGTATGCTCCCCTCCACCCCCTGGATGGTGAAGGCGAACATTCCCAGCATGACAAATCCAAGGTGGCTCACACTGGAGAAGGCCACGAGCCTCTTCACATCCCTCTGCACCGCTGCCACCCATGCGCCATATATGATCCCTATTATCGCCAGGACGGAGATCCACGTGATGCCATCCAGGGAGGCGTTGGGGAAAAGAGGCATGCTGTACCTGAGGAAACCGTAGGTTCCCATCTTGAGGAGCACCGCCGCGAGGAGCACACTCCCCACAGTGGGGGCCTCTGTATGGGCATCGGGAAGCCATGTGTGGAATGGCCACATGGGAACCTTGATGGCGAAGGCCAGGAAAAAGGCCAAGAAGAGCCAACTCTGGATATGGATGGGGATGTTGAGCTCGTAATATTTCAGGAGATCAAAGGTGTAGGTCCCTGTGACGCTGTGGTAATAGAAGTATAGGAAGAGGATTGCTACCAACATGAGAAGGCTCCCCACCATGGTGAAGAGCACGAACTTGATAGCCGAATATACCCTGGCAGGCATCTCCTTGCCGAAGAACCTCCTCACAGTTGAGGTCCCCCAGATCCCTATGAGGAGATACATGGGTATGAGCATCACCTCCCAGAACACATAGAAGAGGAACAGGTCCAGGGCACAGAAGACCCCTATCATTCCAGTTTCGAGAAAAAGGAGGCAGACCAGGAATTCCTTCACCTTGACCTGAATGTCCGTCCAACATGCCAGGACACAGATGGCTGTCAGAAAAGTGGTGAGAAGCACGAGATAGAGACTTATGCCGTCGATGCCCAGGCTGTAAGTGATTCCCAAGCTGGGAATCCACTCCGCCCTTTCCACGAACTGGAATCCCGCCTCCCCGGGATTGAAGTCCCGGTAGAGGATCAGGGATACGAGGAAGTCCACCAGTGCCACAATGAACGCTGTGGACCTAAGCACCTTGTGCTGGTCCCTTCCTGTGAAGATGAGGGCCAGGGCCCCAACCAATGGGAAGAAGATGATGAAACTCAGGACGGGGAATGCGTGATCCATTAGCAGCGCTCCTCCGCTCATTCGAGAATTTTCAACCGAGGATCATGTACCCCAGGACGAAGATTACGCCCCCCAAGATGAAGAGGGCATAATTCTGAACCAATCCCGTCTGGATCCACCTCAGTGTCGACCCCACCTGACCAGTGATAAGGGCGAACCCGTTAGCTATCCAGTCGATGATGTTGTCATCGAATATCTGCCAAAGCCAATTGGATATCCCCACAAAGGGCCTGACAGCAATAGCATCGTAGAGCTCGTCCACCCAGTACTTGTTGAATACCAATCTGTAAAGCCCACCCAAACTCTGGGCAGCCCTTTTGGGCAGATCCGGCTGCTGCACATAGAATGTCCTGGCCATCCACCAGCCCACCAGGGCTATCATCAGGGAAATGGCCATGAGCCCCACCTCGAGGCCCACGGAATGATGGGCTTCAGGCGAGTGCCCGGAGAGGAGCTCCTGACCCTTCATCACGGGCGCTAGGAAGTCTCCAATGGCATTGGCCCCCGGAATGACTGGCAATCCAACGAATCCCCCTATCACGGAGAGCACGGCCAGGATCACGAGGGGGACTGTCATGACCGGTGGGGATTCGTGCACATGATGTTCCACATGGGGGTCCATCCTCGAATCTCCATGGAAGGTCATGTACACGGTCCTGAACATGTAAAAGGAGGTCATGAACGCAGCAGCAGCCCCTATGAGCCACAGGAATATGTTTCCCTGGGTGTAAGCCTTGAAGAGGATCTCGTCCTTGCTGAAGAAACCGGCAAAGGGGAATATTCCGGCTATGGCCAAGGTGCCTACCAGGTAAGTCCCATAAGTCTTGGGCATGTATTTCTTGAGGCCACCCATCTTCCTCATGTCCAACTCGCCGGCCAAGGCGTGCATGACGCTTCCAGCCCCCATGAAGAGAAGGGCCTTGAAGAATGCATGGGTCATCAAATGGAATATCCCAGCTGCCCAAGCCCCGACCCCGCAAGCCAGGAACATGTAGCCCAGCTGACTTATGGTGGAATATGCAAGGACCCTCTTTATGTCGAACTGGGTCATGCCTATGGAGGCAGCGAATATTGCCGTCAAGGCGCCAACCACTGCCACTACCCCCATGGAAATCGGGGCCATGGCATAGAGCACATTGCATCTGGCCACCATGTAAACGCCGGCCGTTACCATGGTCGCGGCATGGATGAGGGCGCTCACAGGGGTCGGGCCTTCCATCGCGTCGGGAAGCCAGGTGTAGAGAGGAAGCTGAGCGCTTTTGCCCGTTGCGCCCACAAAGAGGAGGAGGGTTATGGCCGTCACGACCGCCCCTCCCATGGCCAGCTCCACTGGGGCCCTCTGGAATACCTCCTGATAATCCAGTGTCCCGAAGGTGTGAAAGATCAGAAGCATCCCGAGGATGAAACCACAATCCCCTATCCTGTTCACTATGAAGGCCTTCTTTCCGGCATCAGCGGCTGATTTCTTCTCGTACCAGTAACCTATGAGGAGATACGAGCAAAGTCCAACCCCCTCCCAGCCAACGAACATGAGGAGGAAGTTGTTTGCGCTGACCAAGGTGAGCATGGCGAAGACGAACAGATTCAGGTAAGTGAAATACCTCTTGTAGCCTGGATCGCCGTGCATGTAGCCGATGGAGTAAATGTGAATTATGCACCCCACACCCGACACCACCATCATCATCACGGCAGAAAGGGGATCTATGAGGAACCCGATGGGCACGTTTAGGCCACCCGAGAGCATCCAGGTGTATACATTGACGCTCACAGAGCGCTTGTCAGGAGGAAGTTCCAAGAGCTCCAAAAATATCAGGAAAGACACGAGGAAGGATACCCCCACAGCCCCAGAAGCTATGGGTCCCGTGAGACTTATCCTCGTGAACCTTCCCAGAAGCCCATGGATGAAGAATCCCAAAAGAGGACAGAAGGGGACCAACCACACATATTCCATCATGGACAAAATCCTCCTCGCCGCTCGCTATGCCCAATCCCGAACATCAGGAAATCCTCTTCACCATGGAAGAGAACCATCGCAACTACCCCTTGAGAAGGTTTATCTCGTCGATTCGCACCGTTTGCCTGCTCCTGAAGACCACGACTATTATCGCCAGTCCTACTGCCACCTCAGCAGCCGCAACAGTCATCACGAAAAAGACAAAGACCTGTCCGTCGAGGGCCTGGAGATAACGGGAGAAAGCTATGAATGCCAGGTTCACGGCATTGAGCATGAGCTCTATGCACATGAATATCACTATGGCATTCCTCCTCACGAAGACCCCTATCACCCCCAAGGTGAAAAGCGCGGCTGACAGGACCAGGTAATGGGACAATCCAACCATTGCTCACCTCCCCAAATGGGACCCCTTTTACATCCTCTTCATGGCGAAAAATACCGCCCCCACTATGGCAGCCAGGAGCAAGACCGATGCAACCTCGAAGGGGAGAAGATAGTCCGTGAAAAGGAGCCTGGCGATCCAAACCGTGTTGCCCAGCTCCTGGACCTTTTCAGGAGGAAAGGTCCCTTTGACCACAGGAAGCGCCTGCATGAGCCAGACAGGTGCAAGAAGCAAGAAAACCACCACAGCTGCAAATCCCCCAAGCCACCTCCTGAACTTGTTTCCCCTTCCCTCTATGGCCTCCTCCTCCTCGAGATTGAGGAGCATTATGACAAAGAGGAAGAGAACCATTATTGCCCCAGCGTAGACCAGGACCTGTATCATGGCCACGAACTCGGCCCCCAAAATCAGATAGAGCCCGGCCAAGCAGAAGAAGGTGAAGATCAGGGCCACTGCGTTGTGAACGGGCTTTCTCAAAAAGATCACGAAGAAAGAGGATATGAGCGCCAGTCCTCCGAACAGGTAGAAGAAAAGGGCCTCCATCTCCCGCAACACCCCCTCGCTTTTACTCGAACCTCCAAGACCACCTTTATCCTCATCCCCTTGGGGGACGCATCAGCTCCTCGAGACCCAGGATCAAGGACTCCCTAGTGGGGCCGTCCAGCTCATAATAGGTGGTCATTCCTATGGCATTCACTGGACATGCCTCGACGCAGAATCCACAGAAGATACACCTTCCCAGGTCTATCTCGTACCTCTGGGGGTACTGATCCCCTTTCTCGTCCTGGATTCCCACTATCTTTATGCAACGGGAGGGACAGACAGTTGCGCAAAGCATGCACACCACACATTTGGGGCGGCCATCCTCCCTCTGGTACATGATATGTCTTGCCCTGTAACGGGGATAAGGCTCCCACCTCTCCTCAGGGTATTGAATCGTCACAGCAGGTGCGAACAGGTGCTTGAGGGTCACTCCGAGTCCTTTTATGAGCGGCTTTATCATGGTCCGGTCCTCTTGATCAGTGTGTCCTTCTCCTCAGGCCTTCCCCCCGAGATAAAGGCTGTATATTACAGCCGTTGCCACCACATTGACCAGAGATGCTGGAAGGAGCACCTTCCAGCCAAAGTGCATGAGCTTATCGTACCTCAGCCTGGGATACGTTCCCCTGATCCAGATGAAGAAGAAGAGCATGAAGAACACCTTCGCCGAAAACCACACGAAGGGTGGGAGAATCGGCCCCTGCCATCCACCGAGGAAGAGGGTGGTGACCAAGGAGCTGAGAAGGAGAAGGTGTCCGTACTCGGCCAGGTAGAACATCCCGAATTTCATGGAACTGTATTCGGTCTGGTACCCAGCCACGAGCTCGTTCTCGCACTCGACGAAGTCGAAGGGCGTCCTGCACACCTCTGCAGACCCCGCAATGAGGAATATGAGGAAAGCGAGAGGCTGTCTGAAGCAATTCCACTTCCATATCCAGTCTTGATCCTCCACTATCTTGACCAGACTCAAGCTTCCAGTGAGGAGCAGCACCCCAACGACGCTCAGTCCCAGGGCCAGCTCGTAGCTTATCATCTGGGCAGAGGCCCTCGTTGCACCTAGCAGAGAATACTTGTTGTTGGAGGCCCATCCTCCCAGGACAACTCCGTAAACCGAAAGGGACGAGATGGCGAAGATGAAGAGAATTCCCGTGTCTATGTCCGCAAGGATTCCTTTGCCCAGATCGAATTGATCCAATGGGATACCGAGGAAGCTCTCCCCCACTATGCCCTTTCCAAAGGGGACAACCGCGAAAGGCAGGAGGGCACAGACCATCACCACCGCAGGGGCGAGAAGGTAGAGCACCTTGTCAGCCCCTGCAACGGTTATCTCCTCCTTGAAAAGGAGCTTGATTCCGTCAGCTAGCGGCTGGAGCAGACCCCAAGGACCCACCCTGTTGGGTCCGAGCCTCACCTGAAGAAATGCAAGGACCTTCCTTTCCATGAGGGTTATGTAAGCTATGGCGGTCATGATCACGCCTAGGGCCAGAAGGACCTTGATTATCACAAGCACAATGGCTCCCAGTGTCACCATCTCTTTCCCCTCTTCAGCTTTTGTCCCCTCTCCGCTCCACTTTTCAGCGGAAGCTTCCCTCTAGACTCTCTCCAGTCTCACCCTCACTGGCTGCAATTCCCAATCCAAAATGACATTGAGGGGCCTGTCCACGAAGTGATGGGCCACCTGCACCACCTTCCTAGGCCCCCTGTACCTCACCTTGACCACGGCCTCCACTTCTCCCCTGGGGGAGACCAACTTGACCCTCTCGCCCTCCCTCAGCCCGTGGTCCTTAGCGTCATCGATGTGGAGGAGGGCCGTGGGTTCAGGGCAAACCTCCATCAAGCTGGGACTCCAAGTGCTGAAGGTCCCGGAGTGGAACCATCTGGCCTGAGGATGGAGCACAAAGGGATATATGGCAGGATCCCCTTTCTCTGACGGGCCTTTCCAGGCCCCGAGCTCGAGGCGAGCCTTTCCATGGGGAAACTCCTCCTCGTAGAGCACGGGAGTCCCCTCGAGATCCCCATTCCCTTTGAGGGGCCAAGGAACACCCTCCCCAGGGAGCCTCTCTAGACGGCACCCTCTGTAGATTTCCACTGCCCGAGCGATCTCCTCCCAGGCCTCAGCCGCAGTGGTGAACGGAAGCGGGGTGTTCATCCTCTTTGCCAACTCGGATATTATCCAGAGATCACCTTTGGCCTGTCCTGGGGGTCTCACAACGGGCTCGAGCCTCTGGATCCTCCTGTCCACACTCGTGAAGCTCCCTTCCTTTTCCGCGAAGATGGCCGCCGGGAGGACCACCTTTGCCATCTTGGCCGTCTCGCTCATGAAGGCGTCCTGGACCACGAGAAAATCCACCTTCCCCAAGGACTCGGCCACCCAAGCCCTTTCGGGATATGTCCCAATGGGGTTCTCCGCCACTACATAGAGGGACGCTATGGATCCGTTTCTGCAACCTTCCAATATCCCCCTTGCATCGAGTCCCTTCCCCTGAGGGATAGGTAGCTGCCACAGCTCCTGGAAAAACTTCCTTGCCTCGGGGTCATCCGCCTCCTTGAAGCCAGGCAGGAATTCGGGAATGAGGCCCATGTCCAGTGCCCCTTGACTGTTGGCCTTCTCTCCATAGAGATGAAGGCCACAGCCCTTCTTCCCCACTTTCCCCGCCAACACAGCGAGGCAAGCCGCTGCCCTCGAGACATCTGCCTGATCTCCCACCGATAGGGTCTCGAGGGACATGAGTATACAGGCCCTCTGGGCTTGAGCGTAAGCGCGGGCAGCCTCCTTTATATCCGCCAAGGCACATCCAGTCACATCGGCAACGGTCGCTGGATCGCAGCTCATGAGGGCCACCTGCAACTCCTCGAAGCCCTGGACCCTGGTCTCCACCATGGCCCTATCCCAGAGCCCCTCGTCCAGGATCACCCTCATCATTCCCCTGAGGAAAAACCCCTCTGTGCCAGGCCTCACGTAAATGGCCTTGGCTCCCATGAGATCGCAGAAGGAGGTGTGGACGTGGTCCACCACTATCACTTTGGCCTTTTTCCGGCCCGAGGCGAGCACCACCTGATTCTTGGCAATGGGATGAGTTTCCTTGAAATTTCCCCCCACTGCCAGGATCACGTCCGCTTCCCTTATGTCCCTTATGGGATTGGTTGCAGCCGGCCAGCCGAGCACGGGCATGAGGCCGGATACCAGTCCCCTATAAGCCAATCCAGCAGCATGGTCGATGTGAGGTGTGGTGAGAGTTCCCCTGGCAAATCTCTGGAGAGCATAGGCCTCCTCGTTTGTGAGCCTGGCTGAACCCAGGACCCCTATAGCCTCGCCTCCCTTGTGCCTCTTTATCTCGTCCCATTTTGATGCCACGATCTCCAGGGCCCTTTCCCACTCCACCTCCACGAAGCCATCGCCATCCCTCAAAAGCGGCCTGGTGAGTCTCTTTTCACTGTGGACTATGGGCCATCCGAAGCGGCCCTTCACACACAGATTCCCCTCATTGGTTCCGAGCTCGTACTGGGAGGAGGCCCTCACGATCCTCCCTTCCTTGGTCTCCATCACCACCACGCATCCCAGACCGCAGAAGCCGCACACGGTGGGAACCTTGCGGACCTCCCAGTTTCTCACCACAGGCCCCATGTGTTTGGCCACCATGGCACCAACCGGGCATGCTGAGACACACTGGCCGCAGAATTCGCAATCCAGGGGTCTACCGAAATCCGTGCTTATCTCTGTCCTTATTCCCCTGTTCACGAAAGAGATCTCATTGACACCCTGGACCTCATTGCAGATACGGACACAACAGCCACATAGTATGCACCTTGTCATGTCCCTCTTGATGAAATGGCTCTTGAGGTCCACCGAGCCCTTGGGTTCCTCCCTGGCAAAGGGTATCTTGTCCACGCCGTACTCGAAGACCAGCTTCTGGAGCTCGCAAGCTCCTGCTGCCTCGCACACAGGACAATCCAGGGGATGATGCCTCAGGAGGAGCTGGAGCTGAAGCCTTCGCGCCTCTATGACCGCTGGGGTGTTGGTCAAGACCTCCATACCATTCCTGGCAGGGTTGAAACATGCGGGTATGAGGCCCCTTCTCCCCTTCAACTCCACCACACACATTCGGCAGGCGCCAAAGGGTATCAGCCGCTTGTCGTGGCACAGAGTGGGAATCCTGACCCCAGCCTTCTCTGCAGCCTCCAGGATGGTGGCTCCCCTCTCCACACTCACCTCGATTCCGTCAATGGTCAATGTGATCATCGGTCCCGTTCCCTGACAGTGCTATTCTTGGGTGTTTTGGCTTCCATCACTCTATGGCATCGAATCTGCAATTGGCTATACAGGTCTTGCACCTGGTGCACTTTTCCTTGTTGATCCTGGCTACCTGCTTCTTCTCCCACTCTATTGCCTGAACAGGGCAATTCCTGAAACAGATCCCGCACATCTTGCATTTCTCAGGATTCACTTGGAAAAGAAGGAGTTCCACACAGACCTTGGCCGGACACCTCTTTTCCCTAACATGGGCATCGTACTCATCTCTGAAGTGCCTTATGGTCGAGAGAATGGGGTTTGGGGCAGTCTGCCCGAGGCCACAGTGGGATGTCGCCTTTATGAGTTTTCCCAGCTTTTCCAGTTCCTCCACATCCCCCTCTTTTCCCCTACCCTCAACTATGTCTGTCATCATGTCGTACATGACCTTCAGGCCTTCCCTGCAGGGGATGCACTTTCCACAGGACTCATCCACGGAAAAGGCTGTGAAGAATCGGGCTGTGTCCACCATGCAGGTTCTATCGTCCATCACCACGACTCCCCCTGAGCCCATCATGGCCCCTATCTCCGTGAGGGAGTCGAAATCTATCTCCACATCGAGAAGGCTTGCAGGGACACACCCACCCGAAGGGCCTCCCAACTGGGCTGCTTTGAATTGCCGCTTCTTGGGTATCCCGCCACCTATGTCGAAGATGAGGGTCCTCAGGGTTGTGCCCATGGGCACTTCCACAAGTCCCACGTTATTGACCGCTCCTGTGAGGGCGAAGACCTTTGTACCCTTGCTTCCCTCTGTTCCTATGCTCGCAAACCATTCCCCTCCATTGAGGATGATGGGGGGCACGTTGGCGAAGGTCTCCACGTTGTTGAGATTGGTGGGCTGACCCCAGAGGCCGGCCTCCGCCGATCTCGGAGGCTTGATCCTGGGCATACCCCTTTTCCCCTCCAAGGAGAACATGAGGGCCGTGGACTCCCCACAGACGAAGGCACCAGCCCCTGGGTATATCTCTATGTCGAAATTGAACCCTGTATCCAGTATGTTCTCTCCCAGAAGCCCGTATTCCCTCGCCTGATCAATGGCTATCTGAAGCCTCTTTATGGCCAGAGGGTACTCGGCCCTCACGTATATGTAGCCTTTCTCCGCACCGATGGCATAGGCCGATATTGCCATCCCCTCCAGAACCGAGTGGGGATCACCTTCCATTATGGATCTGTCCATGAAGGCCCCTGGGTCCCCCTCGTCACCGTTGCAGATGGTGTACTTGGGGAATCTGTCGTATTTCCTGCACTCCTCCCACTTGAGACCAGTTGGGAACCCTGCCCCTCCTCTTCCCCTGAGGCCCGATTTCTTGACCTCCTCTATGACCTCTTCGGGCGTCATGGAGGTGAGGACCTTGACCAGGGCTTGATAGCCGTCTCTGGCTATGTACTCCTCGATGTTTTCCGCATCTATGAGGCCTCTGTTTCGAAGGGCTATGAGCCTCTGCTTGTTGAAGAATCCGATCTCGTTGAGAAGAGGGATCTTCTCCTTCTCCACTGGCTCTTCGAAGAGGAGATCCTTTACAGGCCTTCCCTTGAGCACGTGCTCTTCGACTATTCTGGGGGCGTGTTCTGGCTTCAGCTTGTTGTAGAAGATTCCATCGGGATAAACAGTCATTATGGGCCCCATGGCGCAGAAACCGTTGCAGCCAGTGAGCACTACCTGAACCTCATCCGCAAGCCCTCTCTTGGCAAGTTCCTCTTCCAGGGCCTGTTTCACCTTGGGAGAACCACTTGCTATGCAACCCGTTCCCCCACAAAGCATGAGATGCATCCTGTAAGTCTTCAAGGCTACGCTCCTCCTCCCAGAACGGGCTCTATGTTCCAGTGGCCAGATCCAAAAGGGATTCCCTCCCCCCGTCTCCTCAGCCCGCTGTGGTCTCGCTACCTCTTCCCAGGGCGAACTCCTCCACTATCTTCCCTCCCTGGATGTGCTCCTCGAAGATCCTCTTGGCCTTCTCGGGGTTCAAGTCCACATATTTGACAGGGGCCTTGTCCACGATTTCAACGGTAGCCATGGGCTCCCTGTTGCAAAGGCCTGCACAGCCCGATTGGGTCACCACCACATCAGTGACTCCGGCCTGGGTCACTGCCTCCAAAAATGCCTCCAAGACCTTCCTCGCCCCAGCCGCTATTCCACACGTGCCCATGTGGACCACTATCTTGGCCCGATGCTCCCCTGCCCTGAGACTCATCCTGGCCAATTCCCTCTCCTTGATCTTCCTCAGGTCCTCTATGGTTAGCTTGGGCACCTTTCCACCCCCTTACTGGACCCTCTCACTTGTACTGGTCCAAGATGTCCATGACGGTTCCAGGCTCCAAGTTTCCGTGGGTGTCCTCCCCAACCATCATCACCGGAGCCAAACCGCATGCCCCGAGACACCTCACCTCCACCAAGGTGAACCTTCTGTCAGGGGTAGTGCCCCCAACCCCTATGCCGAGCTCTTGCTCTACCTTGGCCAGGATCTCGGGGGCCCCCTTCACGTAGCATGCGGTGCCGAGGCAGATTCTTATGGTATATCTTCCCCTGGGGACCATGGTGAAGAAGGCGTAGAAAGACACCACCCCATACACGTAGCTGGGAGACACATTGAGACCATGGGCTATTCGGGTCTGAACCTCCTGGGGAAGGTAGCCGAAGATCTCCTGTGCCTCTTTCAGGGCCGGTATCAGATACCCTGGCCTATGGGCATACTTGGCTATTATGGGATCGAGCTTGACGAGCTCCTCTTCGGGAATCCTGTCTACGACCTCTATCATCCTTTCCTGGCCCACAGCGCTCATCCTGGTATGCCACCTCCGATATATGCCATACTATCGAAATCTTCCGAAGGACGAATCACGCGAGCGAGACCCCCATCTCCTTGAGGGACTCGTTCACATAGTCTCTTATCCATTCCAAGACCTCGGGGTTCCCGATGGGCAATGGCTCCAGTTCCCGCCTCAACTCCTCAGTGTCCAGGAAGAACCTCCTTCCATCTATCTCGTGCTCGTAAGTGACATTCGCTTCCTGAGCCCCCAGAATGATCCCCACGAGGGTGCTGCCAATATCTCCCAGAGGCTTCCTATCGATGTGATCCCGCTGAAAAGTGGCCGATATCCTCGTCCCCCTGCCAGGCTCCGAGGAGATCCTCAATTCACCCCCTGTTGCCTCTGCCGCTTCCCTCAGAAGGGCTAGGCCCAGGCCGAATCGCCTCGTCTTCCTCGTAGTGAAGAAGGGATCCCATGCCCTCTTTGCCATCTCGGGGTCCATTCCCCTTCCGTCATCCTCCACTTCCAACTCCAGGATATTTGCCTCGAGGTCCTCCCTGATCCTTATCCTTATGTTCCGAGCTTCAGCTCTGAGCGCATTTTCAGCAATGTCCAAGATGTGGAGGGAGAGATCCTCCACCTCTTAGCTCCCTCCCAAAACTCTCCTTCCATCCTCCCCTTTGAGAGCCATCTTCAGCTCCGCCCATGTACCTTGGCTCACGAGGAGCCTGGTCCAGGCCCTCCCTATCTCTTCCGGGCTGTGGGCGTCCGAGCTCCTCAAAAGGGGCCATTTGGAGATCTCGGGGAATCTCTGCCTCGCCTCTGGCCTCGTCATCGCCCATGAGACCTCGAGGGCATCCAATGACAAAGTTTCGGGAATCCACCCAAGCTGTCCTATTATGCCGAACCCCTCCCTGTCCACGTGGCTGGCTATGGCCAATCCACCGAATCTGTGAATGGCCTCAACCACCTCCTCCACCTTCAAGGTTGTGGCTCCGGCAAGGAGTCGATCTTCCGAGCCCACTATCTCGTCATTCTCGTCCATCAGGACCTGATAGCCGAAAACCTCCGGGATATTCTCCCCAGGCAGGTTCTCATCCACAAAAGCTTGCATGGCCCAAGCCCCCTCCAGGGCCTGAAAAATCCCTAGGATGTGGACCTCTTCCCATGAGGTTATCTCCATGCCAGGGAGGACCACCACCCCCGACCCCCTGGCCGCCCTCTGCACGGCCTCCACATTCCTCATGGAGTTGTGATCGCATACAGCTATCATCCCCAATTCCAAGCCCCTGGCCCTCTCCACTATGGCCCTTGGGGTCATCCTCCAGGTATCGCTACATGGGGACAAGGAGGTATGGATGTGGAGATCCGCACGGATCTCAACCAGCCCCATGTCCTCCCCGAAGCCCCATCTCGTAAAGCTTCCCAGCGACCTCGAAGGTGGGTTCCTTGCTCACCATTATCACTATCCCTTCGTCATCCGCCTTCTTGAGGGTCGCTTCCTCCGGTTCCCTCCCGTTCACGAGAATTATCCCAGCAAGATCGTTGAGCGCAGCAACCGCAATTATGTTCATGTGGGTCTGGAGAGTTATCCAGACATCCCCAGCCTTGGATTTGGCCATCACATCGCTGAGAAGATCGCTCGCATAAGCCCCGGTCACCTCTCTATCCAACCTGTCACCACAGCACTTCACTTCGAGCCCCAATGATTCCACGATCTCCCGGAGCTTCATGAGGGCCTACCCCCTTTTGCCAGATGGACCTCCGCGTGCACCCTTGTGCCGACTCCCACCTCCGACTCTATCTCCAGGAAATCGGAGTTCTTCTTTATATTGGGAAGACCCATCCCGGCTCCAAAACCCATCTCCCTTATCCAGTCCGAGGCAGTCGAGTAACCCTCCTGCATGGCGAGCTCTATATCCTCTATCCCAGGCCCAACATCCTCCACAGTTATATCTATCTTGGCAGGGCTCACAGTGAGGGTCATCTTTCCCCTTGTGGCATAGGACACGACATTTATCTCCGCCTCATATGCGATAACCACAGCCCTCTTCACATAACTGGAATCCAGACCTATCTCCTTGAGTATCTGTTTCACTCTGCTCGCTGCTGCCCCTGCCCTGCTGAAATCCCCTCCCTCTATATGGAAGCTCTCCTGGTAGACTGCATGCATTGCCTGGCAGCCACCCCCTCGGTGGAAGCCCTGATCGATCCGAGGCGATTCCTCTCATCGGTCTATCTCAGCGAGCACTATATCGACGCTGCTCAAGATAGCTATGAGGTCCGCAAGAAGCCTCCCCCTCGTCATGGTTGCGAGGGATTCCAGATTCACGAATGCTGGAGGCCTTATTTTGAGCCTGTAGGGCCTCGGACTTCCATCGCTTATTATGTAATATCCCATCTCACCCCGTGGAGACTCCACACAGGCGTAAACCTCTCCCACTGGAGGCTTGAGACCCTCCTGGTAGAGGATGAAGTGGTGGATCAGGGCCTCGATCTCGCCCAATGTCCTCTCCTTGGGTGGAGGAACGTATCTTGGAGCTTCTGCCAGATACGGGCCGGGAGGAAGATTGTCTATGGCCTGATCTATGATCTTGGTGGACTGGCGCATCTCCTCCATCCTCACCAAGTAACGGCTGTAGACATCGCCACCCTCGAAGACAGGGACCTCGAAGTCAAAGTGATCGTAGCTAGAATAAGGGTTGTCCTTCCTCACATCCAGCGCCAGTCCAGAACCTCTGGCCATGGGGCCACTAGCACCCAGGGCTATGGCATCTTCCTTGGAGAGAACTCCGACACCGACTGCCCTTTCCATCCATATGGGGTTCTCGGTGAGAAGTGCCTCGTACTCGTCCACCCTCTGGGGAAAATGGTTCGTGAACGCCTTGACCTTTTCCACGAAGCCCTCGGGAATGTCCGCTGCAACCCCCCCTATCCTGAAGTAAGTCTGAGTCAGCCTGCCGCCACAGCACATCTCGAACAGGTTCATTATCTCCTCTCGCTCCCTCAGGGCATAGAAAATGGGGGTCATGGCCCCTAGGTCGTGAGCGTGAGTCCCCAACCAGAATAGGTGGCTGAATATCCTACTGAGCTCGCCAATTATCACCCTGATGTATTGGGCCCTGAGAGGCACCTCCAGCCCCAAAAGTTTCTCCACAGCCAGGCAGTAAGCGAAATTATTGTAAGATGCCGCCATGTAGTCCAGGCGATCCGTGACAGGAATGAACTGGTGGTAGGTCTTGTATTCTGCTAGTTTCTCCACGCCCCTGTGCAAGAAACCCAGATCTGGCTTGAGATCCACCACCCTCTCTCCATCGAGTTCCACGATCACCCTCAACACCCCATGGGTGCTCGGATGGTGAGGGCCCACATTGAGCATCAAGGTCTCGCTTTCCAGCTTCTCCATCTTCGCCTCCCCGCCTCAGGAAGACCTCTCGGGACCTCGCAACGGATAGTCCTTGCGAAGGGGATGCCCAACCCAATCGGCAGGCAGAAGGATCCTCCTCAGATCTGGGTGTCCTTGGAATTCTATTCCGAAAAGATCGTATGTCTCCCTTTCATGCCAATCAGCAGTGGGCCAAATGGTGACGACACTGGGCACCTTGGGATCATCTTCGGGCACCTTGGTCTTGACCCTGAACCTGTGGTGGTGCTTGGTGGAGTATAGCTGGTAGACCACCTCGAACCTTGGTTGAGATGGATAGTAATCCACCCCGCACACAAAGGAAAGAAAATCGAATGCCAGCTCAGGGTCCTCCTTCAGGAACTTGCAGACATCGAGCAACCTGTCCCTCGCCACCACGATCCAGGTCTCATCCCTGAATGTCCCTATGCTCTGGATGGCATCCGGCAGAGCTTCCTGAACCTTCCTCACCGCTATGTGTTCTTCACCCATGGCTCATCCCCGAAGGCTCGTGCCCCTGGCCTGCCCCTTCAGGACCATCTCATGGAGTCTCAGAATCCCGTGCAGCAAGGCCTCCGGCCTGGGGGGGCACCCAGGTATGTATACGTCCACCGGCAAGTACTGGTCTATTCCCTGCACCACCGCGTAGGTGTCGAAGACCCCACCTGTGGACGCGCATGCTCCCATGGCTATGACCCACTTGGGATCGGCCATCTGTTCGTAAAGCCTGAGGACAACGGGGAGCATCTTGCGAGTGACTGTCCCGGCTACGATCATGAGGTCCGCTTGTCGGGGCGAGGGTCTGAACACCTCCATCCCGAACCTAGCTATGTCGAATCGACTCCCCCCCGCTGTGGCTATCATCTCCAGGGCGCAGCAAGCCAGGCCGAATCCAAAAGGCCACATGGAGGATTTTCGGCTCCAATTTACGAGCCACTCCAGCTTGGAAAGTACTACAGAACCTTGACCTCTCTCCACTACTGCCATTCCAGTGCCCCTTTCTTCCAAGCGTAGAAAAGCCCAAGCAACAAGACCGCTATGAATACGACCATCTCAATGAGCCCGAAGAGCTTGAGGTCTTTGAAAACAACAGCCCAAGGATAGAGAAACACAGCCTCTATGTCGAAGATTATGAACAACATGGCCACAACGAAGAACTTGACCGAGAACCTCTTCCTGGCTGTCCCAAAGGGATCCATGCCACACTCGTAAGGCATGAGCTTTTGAGCTGTGGGCTTCCTTTTTACCAGATAGGTGGACAGAGCGATTATGAGAACAGCTACAGCCACGTTCACAACCAAGAAGACGAAAATGGGCACATAGCTCTCTGGCATGGATCAGCTCCTCTCTATCCCGACTGGAAGGCTACCGTAAGCGAGCCTCGGGCAAAAAAAAGTCCACGGGCCCTCCGACCCATGGACCTCCCATCTACATCCTCCGCCTCAACCCACACTGAAGATCGCATTCGCACGCAGAGACCATGGAAAAAATTTGCCATGAACTGTAATAGACTTCACTGGCCCTGTCAAGGGTCATCTTGGGACTCTTGGAGAAGGGGGCTTCAGCTCTCCCCCACCTCCTCCAGGATCTTTCTCCAGAGCTCCCCTCTTCCCTCCAAGGTCAAGGCTGAAAAGGGAATAAGTCTCTCCATCTCCACGCCCAAGGCCCCGGATATCTCCCTCAGACAGTTACGCCTTTTTCCCGAGGAGATCTTGTCTATCTTGGTCACCACTGGGACATAGGGGATGCTTCTCTGTTCAAGCCATGCTTTGAGCTGCATATCCATTTCCCCAGGGACCCTTCTCGCATCCAGAAGTAGGAGAACTAGCCTCAAGTTCTGCCTGGTCAAGAGATACCTCTCCACCATCGGTCCCCAGCTCCGGCGAACCCTTTGGGAGACCTTGGCATACCCATAACCAGGAAGATCCACGAAGACCAGGCTGTCTCCCGCCTTGTAAAAGTGAATCAACTGGGTCTTACCGGGAGTTCGGCTCACGCGGGCAAGTCCCTTTTGACCCAAAAGGGCATTGATGAGGGAGGATTTGCCCACGTTGGACCTTCCGGCGAAGGCAACCTCCGGAACCCTCCCTTCGGGGTACTGCTCTGGCCACTTGGCCGTGGCAAGAAGTCCTACGTCCTTAGCCCTCGCTTTCAATTTCGACCTTTCCTCTAGCCCAGCCCTTTTCCCCTTTCTATTCTAACCCGGATCCTAAGCCCGTGCCGATCCCTTGAGCTATCTCGCCATGAAACCACTGGACCCTTGAAAGCTCTTTCAGGGATATTCTCCCTCGCGCCGTCAAGGAGCGACTATAATAGCCTCAACTCGGCGCAGATTCCCGACAGGGACCGAGGTAGGCCCATCAGGGCCAGGTCTTTCCAAGGGGGCTTAAGGATTCGGGTCTTGATCCCGGAGGATCCGGAAGAGGAACTCCCCTTGGGCCCACGACGACTGAAGGCCGGATGCCGTAGGGGCTCTCGGAGAGTGTGGAATTTGCTTTGATGCGGCAAAGGATGTTATCATCCTGGCTCAATGGGTGAAGTTTCGATCCTGGGAGAGGAGGCAGATGGAACACAGATACGATCCCCATGAGATAGAGGCTAAATGGCAGGCTCGCTGGGAGGAAGCTAAAGTTTTCCAGGTCCAGATTGACAGGACAAGGCCCAAATACTATCTCCTCGAGATGTTCCCCTATCCTTCGGGTCGCATCCACATGGGGCATGTGCGAAACTACAGTATCGGGGATGTGATGGCCAGATTTCGAAGGATGCAGGGCTACAATGTCCTCCATCCCATGGGCTGGGACGCATTCGGGCTTCCAGCTGAGAATGCAGCCATAGAGCAAAAGGTCCATCCAGCTGTTTGGACCTTTCAGAACATAGACTTCATGAGATCCCAACTCAAGCGCCTCGGATACAGCTATGACTGGAGCAGGGAGTTCGCCACTTGCACTCCCGATTATTACAAGTGGAACCAGTGGGTCTTTCTCAAGATGTACGAGAGGGGGCTGGCGTACAGAAAAAAGGGCTTCGTCAATTGGTGCCCCTCGTGCAAGACCGTTTTGGCCAACGAACAGGTGGAGGCAGGGCTTTGCTGGAGGTGCGGCTCGGAGGTCATCCAGAAGGAACTGGAGCAATGGTTCCTGAGGATAACTGCCTATGCGGAGGAGCTTCTCAAAGGCTGCAAGGAACTCGCTGGAGCTTGGCCAGAGAGGGTCCTGACCATGCAGACCAACTGGATCGGCAAGAGTTACGGAGCAGAAGTGGACTTTCCCGTAGTGGGATCCCAGGAGAAGATAAGGATCTTCACCACGAGGCAGGACACCCTCTATGGAGCCACCTTCATGGTCCTGGCACCGGAGCATCCCATGGTGAGGAGTCTTTGCCAAGGCACCGGAAGGGAGGAAGAGGTCCTCAAGTTCGTGGAAAGGCAGAGCCGAGTCGATCGCTTCATGAGGGAGGCCGAGTCCACGGAGAAAGAGGGGGTCTTTACGGGAAGATTTGCCATAAATCCCCTAACCCAGGAGGAGATACCCATATGGGTCGCCAATTTTGTCCTCATGGAATACGGTACAGGGGCGATAATGGCAGTGCCAGCACACGATCAGAGGGACCTCGACTTTGCTAGGAAGTACGGGCTTCCTGTGAGAGTGGTCATAAAACCCCCTCATGGTGATCTCGATGAAAGGGGCATGGTGGAGGCCTACACCGAGGAGGGCATTCTGGTCCAGTCTGGACCTTTCAGTGGACTTCCAAGCGAGAAGGCGAGGGATGCCATTGGCCAGTATTTGGAGGAGAGGGGGATAGGAAAGAGGACGGTCAATTACCGCTTGAGGGATTGGGGCATCTCCAGGCAGAGATATTGGGGAACGCCCATCCCCATAATCTACTGTTCGTCCTGCGGCATAGTGCCGGTCCCTTACGAGGACCTTCCAGTTGTATTGCCTCTGGATCTGGATTTACTGGAAGGGGGAAGGTCTCCTCTGCCCGAGTCGGACTCTTTTCTCAGAGTCAATTGTCCAGGATGTGGGAGAGAGGCCAGAAGGGAGACCGATACCATGGACACCTTTGTGGACTCCTCTTGGTACTTCGGCCGCTACACGTGCCCCCATTACACAGAAGGCCCCCTGGACCCCGAGGCAATAGCCTACTGGATGCCCGTGGATCAGTACATAGGTGGTATAGAACACGCGATCCTCCATCTCCTCTACTCTCGCTTCTGGACCATGTTCATGAGGGACCTCGGCCTCTACAAGGAAGGGGAACCTTACAGGAGACTCCTCACCCAGGGAATGGTATGCAAGGAGACCTACTTCTGCCCGGAGCACGACTACCTGTATCCAGAGGAGGTGGAGGAGAGGGCCGATGGGCCTTTCTGCAAGAAATGCTCTCAGCCAGTCAAGGTGGGACGAGTTGAGAAGATGTCCAAGTCCAAGAAGAACGTGGTGGATCCTGATAAGATCGTTGAAAAATACGGGGCTGATACAGTGAGGCTCTTTTGCCTTTCGGATTCTCCACCCGAGAAGGACCTCGAGTGGAGCGACCAGAACGTGGAAGGCTGCTACAGGTTCCTGAATCGGTTCTGGAACCTGGTCATCTCCAGGATGGAATCCCTCAAGGGGATAGAGCCCTATGAGGGGGAACTCCCACCACCTGGACCGGCCAGGGGCTTGCTTCAGGCCACTCATGCAACGATCAAGAAGGTGACCGAGGAGATCGAGGAGCGTTACCACCTCAATACAGCCATAAGTGCCATCCGCACCCTCGTGAACCAGATCCAGAATCTCGATCCCGATGCCCTGGACCAGACGGGGAAGGCAGCGATGAGGAAAGCCCTGGAGACCGCGGTTGTGCTCCTCTATCCCTTTGTCCCCCACATATGCGAGGAGCTCTGGGAGAGAATGGGCAAGGAGTCTTCTCTGGTGGATCACCCATGGCCCCTTTGGAAGGAGGAGATGCTCCTCAAGGAAGAGGTGCAGGTAGTGGTCCAGATCAATGGAAAGGTGAGGGCTCAATTGACGATGCCAGTTGGAGCTTCCAAGGAGGAGGTGCTGGATGCGGCCCTCAGGGATCCTAGGGTGAAAAAGCATCTGGGCGACAGGCCCATAAAGAAGGCGATCCACGTACCCGACAAGCTCTTGAGCCTTGTGGCATGAGGAGGAGAAAGGAGAGGATGCGGTGAAGAGGGAGAGAATTTCTCTGGCTAGGAGCCGCCCAAGGATCCTCCTCGGGGCGGCAGTCATCCTTGGACTCTCGCTCATGGCCCCGGCCTGCGGTTACAGGTTTCAGGGCGCAACGCCCCCCCAGGATGCTACCATAGAGATCCCTGTCCTGGAGAACAAGACAGTGGAGACAGGCATCGAGACCATATTGACTGATTTTCTCATATCCGAGATGAGGAAGGCCCCAGGGTGGAAGGTGGTGGAGCCAGGACAGGGGCGCTACATCCTCAAAGGCTCCATTGTAAAGTTCGTCTCCGAGCCCCATGCCATATCGCCCCAGCACTTGGCAGTGGAGCACAGGGCGACACTCGTTGTGGACATCTCCTTGAGGGAGAGGGGAACGGGGAAAGAACTCTGGCGAGACAGGAAGCTCACAAGCTTCGCCGATTACCCCGTGGGCCCGGACATCCTGGCCTCCGAGAGGGCCAAGAGGGAGGCGATTTCCAAGGTGGCCAAGGAGTTCGCATCCAGGGTAAGGGTGAGGGTGCAGGATACGTGGTAGAGGATCGAAAGGGGGAAGAAGATTCTTGAGGGATGAGAGGCTCGAGAGAGCAAAGGACCCCATTGCCTCTCTAGTGAAGGAGGCTTCTTCCGGCAGGGTTCCGCCACTTGTGTGGCTCTATGGCGAGGACCAGGGAAGGATTTCTCGCTTGATACAGGAGCTCAGGAAACTCTTGCTGCGGGAAGAGGTGAGGTCGTTGAATGAAGCGGCGGTGGATGCCAAGGAGATCCCTCCAGAGAGGATATGGGAGCTAGCCAGGGGGCTTCCAATGCTCTCCCAATGGAGGCTGATAGTGGTGGACAACGCCTCGGAGATAAGCCAAAGAAGTTGGGAGAAGGCACTGGACTATCTCAGAAGGCCGGCTCCCACAACTTGTCTGGTATTCAGGGCCCAGAAATCTCCTCCAGCCGGGGAGGTTTCCGAGCTTTTGAGGGAGAAAGGGGTAGTGGTGGAGGTGAGGCCCAGGTCCGAGGCCTCGGCCCTGGATTGGATCGAGGAGGCCGCTAGAGGCAAGGGAAAGAGAATAACGAGGGGGGCCTCGAGGCTCCTTCTGGAGCTGGTCGGGACCGATGAGAGCAGCCTGGATGGTGAACTGGAGAAATTGGCTTCATTTGTGGGAGAAGGGGATCTGATCGAGGAACACCATGTTCAGGAGATCACGGCTGGGGTGAGGATGAGGACACTTTTTCAGCTCACTGACGCCATTGGAGAGGGAAGGCCTTCCGAGGCCCTGAAGATCATGGACAGACTCATGGACCAGGGCACAAGCCCCTTGGCCGCAATGGGAATGCTGGCAAGGCAGTTGAGGCTCCTCCAGGCAGCTTTGCTCTGGCGAAGGGGTGAGACCCACAGCTCCCTTGGCCCAGATCGGATTTCCGAGTTTCTCAGGGAGAAGCTCCTCAGACAGTCTGCTCAATGGAGCGAGGAAAGGATCCTGAAGGCCCTCAGGGGCTTGGCCTGGATAGACAGGAAAGTGAAGAGCGGGAGATTGGAGGCCAGGTGGTTGCTCGACCGATGGATATTGCAGCTAGGCCCCTGAGAAGGCCCCACCCCTGCCCTGAGTCCGAGGAAGCCGCAGGAGATTTGGAAAAAGGCCTTCTTTCAGCCCGCTACAGCCAATGCGTTCACTTTTCTCGCGAGCTTGGATACTTGCCTTGCCGCCTTATTGGGGTGGTAAACTCCTTTGGAAGCGCTCTTGTGCAGTAAGGAGGTCGTCACCTTGAGAAGCTCCCTCGCTTCCTCCACCTTCTTCTGTTCTATGGCCGAGAGGAGCTTCTTCACATGGGTTTTGACCATGCTCTTCATCATTCTGTTTCTCAGCCTACGCTTCCTGTTTTGCCTAATACGCTTCAGGGCCGAGGGATGATTAGCCACTTTATCCTCCTCCACGATAATCGCTCACTATGATTTTTTAGCAAAAAGGAGCCTCTCTGTCAATGACCAACACACCCGAAGCCAAGACTGGGATGACCAGATCAGTGATGGTCGTCGGCGCTGCGACCTTGAGCAGCAGGGTTACTGGTCTCATGAGGGATGTGGTTTTGGCGTGGATCATAGGCACATCTGTCCAGGCGGACGCCTTTTTCGCGGCATTCAGGCTTCCCAACTTCTTGAGGAGGATATTTGCCGAAGGATCTCTCAGCACCGCCTTTGTCCCCGTGTTCACGGAGCTCAATGTCACTCGGGGCCCAAAGGAGGCATTCCGTCTCGGGTCCAATGTTCTCAGTATCCTCGTTCCCCTGCTTGTGGCCGTAAGTGGAGCTGGGGTCCTTCTGGCCCCGCAGATCGTCGCGGTCATGACTCCAGGGTGGTTAGGGGATCAGGAGAAGTTTTCCCTCACGGTCACCTTGGCCAGGTGGATGTTCCCTTACATCCTCCTCATCTCAGTGGCAGCCATGGCAATGGGAATGTTGAACGCCCAGGGCCATTTCGCCGCCCCGGCTTTCGCTCCGGTGCTATTGAACTTGGCGATGATATGCTCAGGGATCATCGCGGGGCTCACCATGGACAAGCCGGTTCTGGGCATAGCATGGGGGGTTTTGCTCGGTGGGATAGCCCAGATAGCGATTCAAGCCCTTCCCCTTTGGAGGAGGGGCTTCAGGCCCAAGATTTGTCTGGACCTGAAAGACCCCCACTTGAAGAAGGTGGGAAGGCTCCTCGTGCCATCCCTTTTCGGCTCCACCGTGTATCAGGTCAATATGTTGGTGATAACCATATTGGCCTCCTTGCTCCCATCGGGAAGCTTGAGCTATCTCTTCTACGCGGATCGCCTCATGGAGTTTCCCTTGGGGGTTTTCGCGGTTTCCGTGGGAACCGTGGCCCTTCCCGCCATGTCAGCTCATGCAGCCAGAAAGGACATGAAAAACCTCCAGGCAACATTGAGCTTCGCTTTCAGACAAGTGTCCCTGATAATGGTCCCAGCCACGGTGGGGCTCATAGTGCTCAGGGAACAGCTCATGGAGGTGATATTCCAGAGGGGACAATTCGATTCTCAAGCGACAAGACTGAGCGCCCAGGCCCTGCTGTGTTATTCTGTGGGCTTGTGGTTTGTGGCCCAGCTAAGGGTGATAGGCCCCTTTTTCTATGCCCTCCAGGACACCAAGACCCCTATGGTCGCTGCCACATCCTCCCTGGTGATCAATGTGCTATTGGCCATGGTCCTCATGGATCCCCTCTCCCACGCTGGATTGGCCCTGGCCCTTTCGGGATCAGCAGCCTTCCAACTCGCGATCCTCCTCGCCAGGATCAAAAGCAAGCTGGGGATGATTCCCTGGAGGGATCTCTTCAAGAATTTTGAGAAGATCCTTGTGGCCTCATGCGTGATGGGGGCCATATGTTTTTTTGGACCTGGTCTTTTGGGCTGGAAAGACGGGATCCCATTCCTTCTAAAAGCCACAGGGCTCCTCGCTCTCGTGTTGAGTGGGGCCTCCATATACGTGGCCATCCTGGGCCTTCTCAAGGTGGATGACCTGAGGGTTTTCCTGGACTCTGTGAGAAGACTCGATAGGGCGAAAAGAAAGGGTGGGGCGGAAGAGGAGAGAAATTCTACCCCAACTAAAAAGGGCTGGGAGATTTGAGCCAGTCGAGGGAAGTCGATCCCAAGGCTTTGAGGAGGAGTTCTTTGAGCTACTGGGGGGATGAGTCGGGGGATGACAACTCTGGATCCAGCTCCAGGAGGTCCCCAGTCTGGGGGGATTGGGGAAAGAGAAAAATTGTTGGGTGGTCTTCATTTGGGGTATGATAATGAGAAATTAGCGAATCCCTTTTCGGGGTTCATCCTGCCACAGAGGGGTACTAGGGCCATTGACCACGAGAATGACCAAGGCGGATAGGCTGAGGACCAGAGCCTTTTCATGGCCATTTAGGTTCGGCATAGCGCACGAGATCGGGGCCCTTGTGCTTTTGAGCCTGATTGTCTTCGGGACCATAACCGGTGCCATAATCAGGACCAAGTATCTGGATTCATTGAGAGAGGACCTCAAGCTGAGGGGTCGGAGCATAGCAGAGGGATTAGCTAGGAGCCTCAAGGCAGGAACCCTCTACAGGGATCCCGCAATTCTCAACCATCTCCTCGAGGAATTTGGAAAGATTCACGGCATAGCATACATAACGGTTCTGGGGGAAAAGGGTGAGGTGATAGCAGCTGGTCCAAAAGGCGTTGCCCTGGAGGCCTTCGCCACTGCGGTCTCCCAGGCAGAGGGAGAGAGGATTGTCGATGTCTCGGTTCCTTTTTCATCGGAAATTGCGGGAAGCATCCATGTTGGGGTTGACCTGGGAGTTGTGGATGAGAGCGTGGAGAACGTGCTCTCAATAGTCTTGAGGATAGTTTTGGTGTCCATGGCTTGCGCCATGTCCGTTGCCATGATCGTGTATTGGACCACCATAAGACCCATCCACGTGCTCACTGAGTCCGTGAGGCAGATAGGTCAGGGAAGATTCCCCAGGAAGGTCGCCATCTCCTCGAGGGGGGAGCTCGGCCTCTTGGCTAGGGCCTTGGAACAGATGAGCGAGGACCTGACGAGGTACCACGAGCAACTGGAGGCCAAAACCAAGGAACTGGAATTGAGCAAGATGGAGCTCGAGCGTCAGAACGAGGAGATCAGAAGGGCCCAGGCCCAGATGATAAGGTCCGAGAAGTTCGCTTCCATGGGCCAGCTAGCTGCAAGTGTAGCTCACGAGATCAGCAATCCCTTGGCTGGAATCCTCACTTACCTGAAGCTCATCCGTAGAAGGATCGAAAGCGGAAGGCTGGAGGGGGGACAGCTCGAGAGCACCAGACAGTACTTGCTCACCATGGAAAGGGAGGCCGAGAGGTGCGGCCAGATAGTCAAGAATTTGCTCGACTTTGCGAGGAGCTCGGAACCAGATCTGCGGCCCATAGACATCCACCGGGTGTTGGATGAGACCCTCTTTCTCCTCAATTACAAGCTCATCATGAACGACGTCGTGGTGGAGAAAAACTATGGCGATGTGCCCTTTGTGCTGGGGGATTTCGGACAATTGAAGCAGGTCTTTCTCAATGTGATCGTGAACGCGATCGAGGCCATGAAGTCCGAGGAAAGGGTCCTCAAGATCCAGACCACGTTCCACAGGGAGTCCAAGAGCGTGCTGGTGGAGATCCAGGATACAGGCGAGGGCATCTCCGAGAAAAACATTTACAGGGTCTTCGACCCTTTCTTCACCACCAAGCCCAGGGGCACGGGCATGGGCCTGGCTGTGGTTTACGGGATACTGGAGAAACACAATGCTGACATCAGCATAGATAGCCAGGTTGGGAAGGGCACAAAGGTCACGGTGCAGCTGAATGTCGCTCACCCTGAAAGGTGAGGCGAGTCTTAGCTAGGTATGCGGGGTACAGGGGGATGGTTCGAGGAGCAATGGTTCTTGTCGTGGACGACGAGGACATAATGAGGGAATCCCTCACGGCTTGGCTTCAGGAGGAAGGCTTCGAGGTTGAGGCGAAGGCCACAGGTGCGGAAGCCGTGGAGGCACTGAGGCAGAGGGTTTACGATGCGGTGCTTCTGGATCTGAGGCTTCCTGACATGGATGGTCTGGAGATATTGAAGCTGAGCAAGAAGTACCAGCCCAATACACCTGTGCTCATAATCACGGCGTATGGAAGCGTGGATACGGCGATAAAGGCCATGAAACAAGGAGCGACGGACTACATCACCAAGCCGTTTAACCCCGAAGAGCTATCCCTCACTCTTCGCCACATCATGGAAGATCTCAGGGTGAGAAGGGAGAACATATACCTCAAGCTTCAACTGGAAAAGCGCTACGATCGCCACGGTATCGTGAGCAAGAGCCACAAGATGGAGAGGATTTTCGATCTCATCTCCACCATTGCCGATACCCGCTCCACGGTGCTCATTCAGGGGGAAAGCGGCACGGGAAAGGAGCTCATAGCAAGGGCAATCCATTACAGTAGCAATAGGGCTCATCATCCCTTCGTCTCAGTATCGTGCGCAGCGCTGGTGGAAAGCTTGCTGGAAAGCGAGCTTTTCGGACACGAGAAAGGAGCCTTCACTGATGCCAAATTCCTCAAACGGGGCAAATTCGAACTGGCAGATGGTGGATCCCTCTTCCTGGACGAGATAGGAGAGATAAGTCCCAAATTGCAGTTGAGCCTCCTGAGGGTCTTACAGGAAAGGGAATTTCACAGGGTCGGAGGGGAGCAACCCATAAGGGTGGATGTGAGGATAATAGCAGCGACCAACAGAGACCTTGAGAAGGCAGTGAGGGAGGGGAGTTTCCGGGAGGATCTCTACTATCGGCTCAATGTCATTTCCATCCACGTCCCCCCCCTCAGGGAACGCAAGGAGGACATCCCCCTTCTGGTGGACCACTTCATAGACAGGTTCAACATGGAATCGGGTAAGAGGGTCGAGGGCATAAGCGAGGAGGCCCTCGAGGCTTTGATGGAGTACGATTGGCCTGGAAATGTCAGGGAGCTCGAGAATGTGATAGAGAGGGCAGTGATAATAAACAAGGGAGGCATAATCCTCCCTGGGGATCTCCCGCCCCATTTGCTAAAGCGCCAGCCCCATCTACGAGCCGCTTCGGTCCACCAATCCCAGATGACCCTTCAGGAGGTGGAGAGAGCCCATATTCTCAATACACTGGAAGAGAACGATTGGAACATTCAGAGAACCGCCAAGGTCCTGGGAATAGACCGTTCGACTCTCTATGCCAAGATAAAGCGTTATGGGCTCAAGCCCAATGACCGTCAGCCCAAAAACGGTATGCGATGATCTTGTAGAGGAGCTTGGAGGCTATGAATACAGAGTGCTCCAGGCCAGGTCTCGGACAGAGCTCAACTAGGTCGGAAGCGAGCACCCTTTTTCTCTGAAAAAGGACCTTCAGGAACTCGAGGAGCTCGTACCACCCGAAGCCACCGGGCTCAGGAGTCCCGACAGCTGGCATCATGGCTGGATCGCATACATCCAAGTCCACAGTGAGGTACACAGGACCGTTTATCCTCTCCATCGCCCTCTCCACCCAGCTGGGGTCGTTCCTCCTTTCCATATCCAGCACCATGAACCAGCCCTCTCTTCTCACAAGTGCCATCTCCGACAGATCCATAGCCCTGATTCCTATTTGCACAGCTGGGCAGAGTTCCCTCACCCTCCTCATGACACAGGCGTGGTTGTAAGGGCTCCCCTGGTACTCGGCCCTCAGGTCAGCGTGAGCATCTAGCTGAACCACCACGAGGTCTGGCTCCACTGCCAGGGCAGCTCTCACGAGGGGAACTGTTATGGAATGTTCTCCTCCCAGGGAAACCAGGAACTTCCCATCCAGGAGTACCTTCCTCGCTGCTGCTTCTATTCGGTCGAAGGCCTCATCCTGGGAGCAACCTTCTACGGGCAAAGGTTCCAGGGTGTGGATCCCAACCCTGTAGGGTTCGCACCCCAGCTCCTCATCGAAAAATTCCAAGGCCCTCGATGCCTTTATGAGCTCCCCAGGGCCTCTCTCTGTTCCCTTGAGAAAGGTCGTCGTCAGCTCAAAGGGGATTGGTAAGATGGCAGCCTTGGATTTCTCGTATGAGACATATTCATCGGGAAGGTCCCCGAACCTCTCAGACCCCAATCCTCTCCTCTCCTGGCTTTCCCGAAGAACTTCTTCCACCCGCAGGACCCATCATCAAAGATCTTCAAGGGACATAGATTGCCCCAGCCACTACCGTGGTCCAGAGGCCGTTTTTATCACCGATTGCCGTCTGAGTTATGTTCAGGGAGCGGACTATCTTGCCATTTATTTTCCAGATCGCCCTCTTTTCATCCCAGCTCGCCTCTGGATCGAAATCAACACCCAGGGTCGTGGCCAACATATAGGCGGCCAGATCCTCCGCATATTCTCCAGCCACCTTTCCCGTCTGGCCGAAGCTCTTGTGCTCAGAGAGGTAACCGTATTGATCCGGATCCTTGGGAATTGCCAACCCCACGGACGCAGCTATGAGCCTGTGAGGTTCGTCGGTGGCGTTCTCGCTCAGGACACAGAAGACCACCTGTCCCGGCTTCAGGTAGGAGAGTCCCTCTTTGAGGGATACCAGCTTGCATCGCGGTGGAAAGATGCTGGAGACTTTCACTAGATTGAACGGGGCTATCTTGGCGTCTCTCAGAGCTGCCTCGAAACTGGCAAGCTTCTCCTTGTGTTTTCCCACGCCCTTGGTGAGAAAGATCTTGCTCGGGACAAAGCTCAGACCCTGCATCTCGAAACCAACCCCTTCCCCCTCGGTATTAGTCGTGCCCGATCCTTCAAATTCAAAAAATTTTACGGGCCACTGATCTCCTTGTCAAAGCATTGGGAAGGGATGCCCTCTCCCCCATTTCTCGGCTCCCCAGCCCCACTAACCCCTTTTGCACGGATTCTTGATCATTATGGTGTCACCCCTTGAGGACCCAACGGACACGAGGGAGATGGGCACATCCGCCAATTCCTCTATCCTTCTCAGGTAACGCTGTGCGGCCCTGGGCAGTTCTTCTATTTCCTTGGCATAGCGAATATCCTCATCCCATCCTTTGAGCTCCTCGTAAACAGGGACGCATTCCCAGAGCATCTCCGTGGATGCGGGGACCTCCTCCAATCTTTTTCCCTTGTACTCGTAGGCCACACAGATCTTCACAGTGGGAATCCCAGTTAACACATCGAGCTTTGTCAGGGCGAGGTCCGTTATTCCATTCAGCCTCACTGCATCCCTCACCAGTACCATGTCCAGCCACCCGCATCTTCTGGGCCTCCCTGTTGTGGCGCCATACTCTTGTCCCCTTTCCCTCAGCATCTCAGCTTTGTCAGGGCGAGGTCCGTTATTCCATTCAGCCTCACTGCATCCCTCACCAGTACCATGTCCAGCCACCCGCATCTTCTGGGCCTCCCTGTTGTGGCGCCATACTCTTGTCCCCTTTGCCTCAGCATCTGCCCCAGCTCATCCTTGAGCTCGGTGGGGAAAGGCCCTGCTCCAACCCTTGTGGTGTATGACTTCACTATCCCCACAACACCGTCTATCTTTGTAGGCCCCACTCCCGATCCAGTGCAAGCGTTTCCAGCGACCGTATTGGAGCCCGTCACATAGGGGTAGGTCCCATGGTCCAAGTCCAAAAAGGTTCCTTGGGCCCCCTCGAAGAGAACACTCCTTCCAGCCTTCATCTCGGCATCGAGAAAAACCGATATGTTGGTCAGAAATGGCCTCAGTCTCTCCGCATAACCCGAGTATTCCTCGACGACTTCCTTCAAGCTGAAGGGCTTCTCCTGAAAGCGCTCCTTGAGGTAAGGGTTAACCTCTTTTAGCTGGTCCTGGACCTTTTTCCGAAAGACCTGTGGGTCCATCAGATCTATCATCCGGATCCCTCTTCTTCCCACTTTGTCCTCGTAGGCAGGTCCTATTCCTCTTCCCGTCGTGCCTATGGCATCCTTGCCAGCAGCTCTCTCCCTTGCCACATCGAAGACCCTGTGGTAGGGCATTATGACGTGGGCCGCCTCGCTTATGAGGAGGTTTTCCGGTCCTACCTTCACCCCCCTTCTCTCGAGCCCCTCCATCTCCTCGAGGAGCACCTTGGGATCGACCACAACCCCGTTTCCTATGACGCACTTTTTCCTCGGATGGAGGATCCCGGATGGGATCTGATGGAGCACGAGCCTCTCCCCGTCCACCACTATGGTGTGACCCGCGTTGTTGCCGCCTTGAAATCTCACAACCACGTCCACGAACTCGGCAAGTATGTCCACTACCTTTCCCTTACCCTCATCGCCCCATTGCGTTCCAACCACTATTATGTTCCCCATTCCCTCTTCGCTCCTGAACCTGACGATTCTCCAGTCTCCACCGCTTCCCTTTTACGGAGTAGTGTATCTGTCTTATGAGGCCAATGCCGTTTTCACCCGGATCTCGGGCCTCATAGTTCCACCTGAATCACCCTGAGGACATGTTTCAGGCTCTGAAGCTCCATCAAGACCTCCTTGCTCACTGGATCGTCGAGATGGAGAAGGGATACAGCCATCCCGCCAAGTCTGTCCCTTCCGAACTGCATCATCCCTATGTTTATATTGTTCTTTCCGAGGGTTGTTCCTATATTTCCTATGACCCCAGGCCTGTCCTCGTTGTAAATGAAAAGTATGTTGCCCTCGGGCACGGCCTCCACTAGAAAATTGTCTATCCTCAGTATCCTGGGATTCCTCCTTCCCAGAAGAGCACCCGAGACCGAAAGCTCCTCCTTGTCCGATATGGCCCTTATGGTGATCAAATTGGAGTAGTCCTCGTGCCTCTCAGTCACTGACTCGGTCACCTTTATGCCCCTTGCCTTAGCCAAAACTGGAGCGTTCACGAAATTCACGTTCCCGCTCAGCATCGGGGTCAAGAATCCCTTCAGCAATGCCGATGTGATGGGCTCTATCCCGTACTGGGCCACATCCCCTGTGTACTGGAGATGGACTTCCCTCACCCCCCCTTGAATGATCTGGGCCGTGAAGCTTCCTAGCTTCTCCGCCAGGTCGAGATAAGGCCTCAGGTGCGGGAGGATCTCAGCGCTAACCGATGGGACGTTGACAGCGTTTCGAACTGTCCCTCTGAGAAGGAATTCCACTATCTGCTCTGCCACGGCCACTGCCACATTCACTTGGGCCTCTTCCGTGGAAGCACCCAGGTGAGGGGTGCATATTACTTGTTCGAGACCGAGGAGAGGATTGTCTCCAGGGGGCTCGTTCTCGAACACATCCAGGGCAGCGCCTGCGACCTTTCCCGAGACTATCGCCTCGTAAAGGTCTCTCTCGTTGACTATCCCACCCCTGGCGCAGTTTATGAGATAGACACCCTTCTTCATCTTTTCGAAGGCCTTTTTGTTGATGAGGTTCACAGTGTCCTTTGTTTTCGGGGTGTGGATGGTGATGAAGTCGGACCTGGCCAAGAGCTCATCCAAGGTCACCATTTCCACCCCCAGTCGAGTTATGACCTCCTGGCTCAGATATGGATCGTATGCTATCACGTTCATGTGGAGCCCTTTGGCCCTGTCCGCAACTATCCTCCCTATCCTGCCCATCCCTATAATGCCCAGGGTCTTGTTGAAGACCTCAGTGCCCATGAACTTCTTCTTTTCCCATTTCCCAGCCTTCACCGAGGCTGTAGCCTGAGGGATCCTCCTCGCCATGGAAAGCATCAAGGAGATGGTGTGCTCCGCTGTGGTGATGGTGTTCCCCTCCGGTGTATTCATCACCACAATGCCTTTGCGGGTTGCAGCCTCTATATCGACGTTGTCCACCCCTATTCCAGCCCTACCTATTACCTTGAGCCTCTCTGCGGCCTCTATTATGTCAGCAGTGAGCCTTGTTGCACTCCTTATGGCAATGGCGTCGTATTCTGGTATCACTGCCTTGAGTTCTTCCGGGCTGAGGTTGGTCTCCACATCCACCTCTATCCCCTCGGCCTTCCTAAAGACCTCGATGCCTTCCTCTGCTAGAGTATCGCTCACGAGGACCTTGTAGGGCATGACAAAGCCTCCTTTCGTCTCGAATCTCTCAGCTCCCCTGGGAGAGGATTTCCTGGGCCACCTTTACTCCTTTGCCCAACTCCACCTCGACACCAAGTTCCCGGAGGGTCATCTCCAAAGAGGCTATCCCGATAATTATGTCGAAGGTGTCCATGAATCCCATGTGAGCAATCCTGAAGATCTTGCCCTTGAGATGGCCTTGCCCCCCAGCCACACGGACTCCGTATCTCTCCCACATATGATTGGTTATCTTCCCAGCATCCACACCTTGCGGGGCCTTCACCGCTGTCACGGCCTCGCTCGGAGACTCTGGGGCAAGGAGTTCAAGTCCCAAAGCTTTCACGGCCTCCCTCGTGGCCCTTGCCATGCGGGCATTGCGCTCGAATATCCTCTCCAGACCCTCTTCCTTCATCCTTCTCAATACGTCCCTCAGTCCCACAACGAGTGAGACTGCAGGGGTGAAAGCGTTCTCGTTTTTCTGGGCCGATGCCAGCTCCTTCTTGAAGTCGAAATAGAATTTGGGAAGCCTGGCACTCTCCACAAACCCCCAGGCCTTGGAGCTCACCGAGGCGAATGACAATCCAGGCGGGAGCATGAGGGCCTTCTGGGATCCTGCGACCACTATATCCAATCCCCACTCATCCGTTCTTATGTCGAAGACCCCGAGTCCTGTGATGGCATCCACTATGAGGATCGTCCCGGGGAAGGCCTTCACTATCTCTCCTATTCTCTCCACCGGATGCTTCACCCCAGTGGAGGTCTCGCTCGCCTGAATCAAAACTGCCCTGGCATCTGGATTTGCCTCCAGGGCCTTGGCGATCTCTTCGGGGTCCACTGCTTTACCCCATTCCACGTCTATGCAGATGGTCTCGACTCCATATGCGGCGCATATCTCCTGCCACCTCTCTCCGAACTTCCCGCCTCTGACAACTATTGCCTTGTCGCCCGGGCTCAGGGTATTGGTCACAGCCCCTTCCATGGCTCCAGTGCCAGAAGAGGTGAAGAGCAAGACCTCGTTACTCGTCTTGAAGAGGTATTTGAGCCCCTCTCTCACTTCCTGGAAGATGGCCCTGTATTCCGAGGTTCTGTGGTGAATAATGGGTCGAGCCATGGCCAGAAGCGTCGACGGATTTATTGGGGTTGGTCCAGGGGTCAAAAGATAGCTTTTGAGCATCTCTTCCTCCTCTCAATTTGGCATTCGTCAAAGTCTCCTGTGGATTCTCCGAGGCGGATTCCTTTTTCAACCCTCCAACCTCATAGGGACCACCTTTTCTACCCGAAAGCCCGCTGCCTTGAGTCCATCGACAACTGGCTTATGCTTGGTCGTCTTGCACCTAATGATGATCTTTCTCTCGAGAGTCCCGGGCTCTGGAAGGGAGAAGATGCTGAGGGGAATTGCCTTGGCCTTCTTCAAGACCTCGGTTATCTTGGGAAATGTGTCTTCGTCAACAGCCACATTCAACAGAGTCAATCTCAGGACATCTTCTTCCCTGGCCGCAAATATCTCCAGAATTCCCCTGGTTATTTCCGTCGCGGTGGCGATTCCTATTACCCTCTTGTCCTTGTCCACGACTGGAAAGGAGCCGATACCCTTCTTGTATCCCAAGAGGACCACATCCTCGACAGGGGTGTCAGGGGTCACCCAGACCGGATCCTTCACCATCACTTCCTCCACCTTCATTTGGGAGAGGAGATATGCCAGCTCGTGCATGCTCAAAGTGGTAGCGGATGAGGGAGAGGCCTCCAGGACTTTCCTCCTGGTGAGCATCCCCACGAGTTTCCCCTTCTTGACGACTGGGAGGTGATGAATCTTGAACTTGTCCATGATCTTTCGAGCCTCTACAAGCGGTGTATCTGGAGTGACCACCACCGGATCCTTTGTCATCCAGTCCTTTATTCTCATTGGATCCCCCCTCTGTCAGATTGGGACTGACTTGAATCTTCCATCAGGGCCAGCCACCCTCCCAGCTCGGCCCACAAAACCCGAAGATCTCGCATCCCTTTCTCCTCGCCCATAGGGCTGTCTCCTCCTCGGATCCTCCAGCTTCTGGGCTCATCTGTGGATGGAATATCCTTTGCTCTTGAGGGCCTTTTCCACCTTATCCTTGTCCTTTCCCCTAGCCCTTATCACGACCATTCTGAGGTCCGAGGCCTTCTGGGGAATGCTGAATATGCTCACGAGTTCGGCCCCAGCGTCCTCAACCACCTGGGCTATCTCCCTCAAGGTCCCTCTTCCCACATCCACATCCTTCAAGGTTATCCTTATGAGGTCCTCCTTTGCCCCAAGCATTGTGAGATAGGCCCTCACAATGTCCGCCTCTGTCGCGATCCCTATCAATTTTCCCTTGTGAACCACAGGAAGGGCCCCAACCCCTTTCTCGGCTCCCAGCAACACTGCGTGCTCAGCTGTGTCATTGGGGCTCACTACAACGAGCTCCTTGGCCATTATCTCTCCCACTGTGAGTTTGGATAAGAGGTAATGGAGCTCGTGAATGCTGAGGGTCGTAGCGGATGACGGGCTTGCCTCTATTATGTCCCTGTAAGTCACTATGCCCACAAGCTTTGAGCCCTTGACAACGGGCAGTCTCCTTATCTTTCTCTGTCTCATTATCCGCTGAGCCTGTAAAATGGGGGTCTCAGGGGAAACAACTACGGGGTCCGTGGTCATCCAGTCCTTCACGTACATTGCTCGCCTCCCTCGGGCATGGAAAGTGAACCCCATGCCCAATTGCATTCATTTCCCAGAGAGAATGTCTAGACGTTTACTATAGTCGAATCCGCAAATCAAGGGGAAGTCCCCAAGAAGTCCTTTTCATTTTCCCCCTGTGAGAGGGGTCAACTCATCCCCTTTCTCCCGTCTCCCTCCTTACCCAGTCGAGGTATTCGGGAAGCCCTTGGGAAATGGGAAGGGCTATTATCTCGGGCACCTCGTAAGGGTGGATGGCCCTTACCCGCTCTGTGAGCTTCTCAAGGAGTCCACCTCTTGTCTTCACAAGGAGGACGAACTCCCCTTCCTCGCACATCTTCCCCTGCCACCAGTAGAAGGATCTCACCCCTGGGATGAGATTGACGCAGGCAGCTAGCCTCTCGCCAATCAAGGTCCTAGCGATCTTCTCTCCCTGAGCTTGATCAGGGGCTGTTATGATAACAAGGAATGTGCCCTCTTCCTCCACTCTCTCACCTCCCCCTGAGGAAGCCTTTCATTCCCATATGGAGGAGCCCCCTCAGGCTCCCAGCTGCCCCCTTCGGGACAAGCCGTACAAATCTACCATGCCTTCGCCTTTCCGAGAACCTCTTCCTTGACACCCCGTTGGGCTTGGACGTACCATGCAAGAGTCCTGGAAATTAGCCACGGGCAAATGGGGAGCGACACACCCAATGTTGGATTTCGGCGATCTCGGCATGCAGGAGATGTTGGTGGTCCTCCTTGTGGCCTTGGTCTTCATAGGGCCCAAGAGGCTTCCAGAGATAGCCAGGACTTTGGGTCGCTTCATGAACGAGCTCAAGAGGGCGGGAGAGGAGCTCAAGAGCCAGATAGACTTGAACTCCTGGACAGAACTCAGAGAGGAGGAGAGTTGGAGAGAAACTCAAGGGTCTGAGCCCAACTCGGCTCAGGAGCCTTCCTCCCAAGAGAACTCTCCAGAGGCCCAGCAATCGGACCAACCAAAGGATGAGACTGAAACCAAAGTTTCCGAGAAGACTCAAGCCTGACGAGAAAGTCTCCTTCATAGAACACTTGGAAGAGCTCCGCTACAGGATAATCGTGTGCCTGATCTCGGTGCTCATTGGGACAGTGGTCGCCTATTTGTTCAAGGAGGAGATATTCAAGTTCATCTCAGCTCCTTTGCTCAGGGCCCTTCCCCCTGGGGAACAGAAGCTCATCTTCACGGGGCTCCTCGAGGCCTTCGTGGTCTACCTGAAGATGTCTTTTTTTGCGGGGCTCATGGCCTCAGTCCCAGTTGTGGTCTACCAGCTCTGGGCATTCATATCCCCAGGGCTTTATCCCCACGAGAGGCGCCTTGCCTTGCCTTTCATATTCTCGGCGAGCTTCTTTTTCCTGGGCGGTGCAATCTTCGGCTATTACGTGGTCTTCCCGTACGGGTTCCAATTCTTCGTGAGCTTCGGGGGAGAGTTCGTAAAGCCCCTCCCCTCCATGAAGGAGTATTTGAACTTCGCAAGTTTTCTCCTTCTGGCATTCGGATTGGTTTTCGAACTCCCCATATTCATATTCTTCTTAGCCAAGCTAGGGATCGTGCACCCGAGAACCCTCAAGAAGGGAAGGAGGTATGCGATCCCCATAATATTCTTCGTCTCGGCAATAATGACCCCCGGCCCTGACCCCATATCCCAGTGCCTCATGGCAGTTCCCCTTTGCATCCTTTACGAGCTCGGGATATGGGCTGCGGTTCTCTTCGGCAAGCCAAGTAGCGACAGATACAGGTCCGAAACCGAGGACCAAAAGCGAGGCTGAGCGTTCCCATGATCACAACCATCCCATCTCCTTGTACCAGAGGTAAGTCTCCCTAAGGCCTTCCTCCAGTGGGATGCGGGGTCGGAATCCCAGATCCATTCTGGCCTTTTCTATGGAGCAGGTCCATCCATCTTCGAGCATCTCCCTGAGCTTTTGCCTGTTGAAAAGGGGAGGCCTTCCCGTCACGGCCGAGGAGAACTCCGAAAGCAAGGCCACTGCTTTTGCCAGGGAGACCGGGACCGTGATTTCTCTCAAATGAACATCCATGACCTTGGCCATCGTCCTCGCCACCTCGCTCCATGTCCTGACGCACCCGTCCGAGAGGTGATATATGGAGCCGGAAGGTACCTCTCGCACCGCAGCCAGAAGGATTCCCTCTACCAGATCTCTCACGTGTATCATGCAAACGTATCTCTCCCCAGACCCTACCCTGAGAAAGATCCCCCTTTTGACCATCTTGAAGAAGGCGAGGATATCCCTGTCCCTGGGCCCATATACCGCAGTGGGTCTCAGTATCACTACAGGAAGCCTTCCCGCATAGAGGCACGTCTCCTTCTCGGCCATTGCCTTGCTGAATCCGTAGTGGCTCACAGGTGAACACTCATCGGTCTCCTCCCTCGGGCAGTGAGGGGAACTGGGCCCCCAGGCAGCAAGGGAGCTCAGGAGCACGAACCTCTTCAGGGCGCGGTTCCTTTTCCAGCAAGCCTCGAGCAAGTTCCTCGTACCCTGGGCGTTTGCCCTCAGGTAAGAGGAAAGGCCCCTTGCCTTTGTCACCCCAGCTACATGGAAGACCCAGTCCACGCCTTTCACGGCTTCTTCCAGGGATGATGGGTCCGAGACATCCCCTATCGAGAATTCCACTGGCAAGCTGTGGATCCATCTCCTGTCACTCCTTTTCCTGACAAGGGCCCTCACCTCATGACCTCGAGAGACCAAAGCCTCAACCAAATGGCTCCCAACAAATCCACTTGCTCCAGTGACCAGTGTTTTCATGTTCCCCCCTTCCACGAAGACGCCCCTGGGAGTCGCCCCCAATAGTTTCGCACAGAGAGCACCCTTTTTGAAAACACAGGAGGAAGGGCCCTTCAAGGAGGGCCTCGGGGGGACTGCGGGGGTGAGAAAGAGGAGATCCGCAGGGGCTAACCCAGTCATTCGCTCCTGCCAAAACTTGCCCGAAGGACTGGCTCCAAGAAAATTTGGGACCATCTCATATTGGGAAACCAGGACCTCTTTATGGCCGGCCAACGATGGGAATGGTCGAATGGGGGGCTTCCCGAGCCATGCCAAAGGGATTCATTGACAGATGGGCACCCTTTGAATAGAATTCAGCAGCTTAGCAGGATGCCCTGAGGCGCCTTAGACCCTTCCTGAGGGCGCAGCTCTAGCAGCGGGGCTTCCCGGCCACTCGGAGGTGGGAAGGAAAACTTTCTTGGGCGAGGGGTAGGGGATGGACATATTCGAGAAATGCCGGAAATTCACCCAGGCAGCTCAGGCGAGGGCAGCTGGTTATTACCCGTACTTCACTCCGATAGAATCACAGCAGGACACAGAGGTCATAATCAATGGCCGGAAGGTGATAATGATAGGCTCCAACAATTACCTTGGGCTCACTACCCACCCCAAGGTGAAGGAGGCGGCGGCTCAGGCATTGCGAAAGTACGGGACAAGTTGCACTGGGTCGAGGTTCTTGAATGGGACCATTTCCCTCCATGTGGAGCTGGAGGAGAGGCTTGCCCGCTTTACGGGAAAGGAGGCCGCCCTCGTCTTCAGCACGGGGTTTCTGGCAAACCTCGGGACAATATCGGCCCTAGTTGGTAGACACGATACGGTCATCATCGACTACGATGATCATGCAAGCATAGTGGATGGATGTCAGCTGTGTCTGGGTAAGACCATAAGGTTTCGTCACAACGACATGACCGCCCTGAGGAGGGCCCTCGAGAAGGCGGATCAGAAAAGGGGGAAGTTGGTCGTCGTGGACGGTGTCTTCAGCATGGAGGGAGACATAGCCCCCTTGCCGGAGATAACTGCCCTGTGCAAGGAGTTCGGAGCGAGGTTGATGGTAGATGACGCCCACTCCATAGGCGTTTTGGGGAAAAATGGCAGTGGAACTGCATCCCATTTCGGTCTTACGAATGAAGTGGACATCATAATGGGAACCTTCAGCAAGTCATTCGCCTCACTCGGTGGATTCATCGCTGCCGATGCTGAGGTCATAGACTACATAAAACATGTCTCTAGGGCCTTGATATTCAGCGCTTCCATGACCCCAGCCTCAATCGCAGCATGCCTCGCCTCGCTGGATATCATGGAAAACGAGCCCGAAAGAAGAGAGAGACTCTGGCAAATAACGAGGAGGATGCACAGGGAATACAGGTCTCTGGGCTTCGACATAGGGAACACCCAGACCCCCATAATACCCATCATCATAGGCGACGACATAAAGGTATTCATCTTCTGGAAGAGACTCTTGGAAGAAGGGGTCTTCGTCAATCCCGTGAGGAGCCCTGCTGTGCCAGCGGGAAGAGCTCTCCTGAGGACCAGTTACATGGCAACGCACACGGACGAGCAGCTGGACAGAGTGTTGGAGGCCTTCGAGAAGGTGGGAAAGGAGCTGGGCGTGATCCCTTGAAGGAGCAAAGGGGCTTCGGGCCCTCCGAGAGCGAGACTGAGCCAGGGGAGGGAGGCCATGGAGCAGAGGGGAGGGTCAGTCACAGTTGTCCAGGTTTCGCGGAGAAAAGAGAGAGACCTCTTTCTCAAGCTACCTTGGCGGATCTATAGAGGGGATCCCCTGTGGGTCCCTCCCCTCCTCGTGGAAAGAAGAGCCTTCATCGATCCCAGGAAAAATCCCTTCTTTCAACATGCCGAAGTGAGCCTTTTCCTCGCCTTCAAGGACAGCACCCCGGCAGGGAGAATAGCTGCCATAGTGAACCACAATCACAATGCGTTTCACAAGGACAAGGTGGGTTTCTTCGGCCTCTTCGAATGTATTGAAGATTGGGATGTGGCGCGTTGTCTTTTTGATGCGGCCGGGTCCTGGTTGAGGCAAAGGGGGATGGAGGTGATGAGGGGCCCCATGAGTTTCTCCACCAATGAAGAGGTGGGGCTCCTGGTCCAGGGCTTTGACGAAAGCCCCATGATAATGATGCCATACAATCCACCCTACTATTCCGAGCTCATGGAAAGGTACGGATTCAGAAAGGAGATGGACCTCCTCGCCTTTATCAGGACAGCTGAGGACATGCCAGAGAAGCTCTACAGGATAGCGGACAAGACGAGGGAGAAGGGCAGGTTCACCTTGAGGAAATTGAGGCCCGAGGAGCTCCAAAAAGAGATCCTGCGATTCAAACAAGTGTACGAGTCCGCATGGGAGAGAAACTGGGGCTTTGTCCCCATGACCCAAGCGGAGATAGATCATATGGCAAAGGAGCTCAAGAAGATACTGGATCCCGACTTGGTATTTTTCGCGGAGATAGAGGAGAAGGTTGTGGGTTTCTCCCTGGCTCTTCCAGACATCAACCAAGCCTTGAAGCGGATAAACGGGAGGCTCCTGCCATTGGGTATCTTCAAGCTTCTCTATTACTCGAGAAAGATCGACCAGTTGAGGGTCCTCCTGCTGGGGGTTGCCCAGGGGTACAGGCGCATGGGAATAGACGCTGCCCTCTACCTGGAGACCTTCAAGGAGGGGATGAAGAAGGGATACAAGAGGGGCGAATTCTCCTGGATCCTGGAGACCAATGAGGCAATGATAAGGCCCTTGGAGAGATTGGGAGCTAGGCACTACAAGACTTACAGGGTCTATGACTATGCCTTGGTTTGAATGTGCCCATTCGTGGACCAGGGATGGACCTCATTGGGAAAGAAGGTTCTCAGCCTGGATGCAACCCACCCGGAGACAATGGAGAGTAGGAAACCAGCCAGGACATCAACCACATAGTGGTAACGAAGGTACACTGTGCTCATCACCATGCTTGAGACGATGAGCAAGTAACCGGGAAAGGCTCTCCTGCAATATTTCCAGGCATAATACAGGACCAATACGCTCACTCCCACATGGCCGCTGGGGAAGGCATCCCTCTGGATGAGCTCCAGGGAATCGAGGATCTCCCTTATGTGATGGGTCAACCAGAGCCCTTCCAGGGGCTTTGTCTGGAGATGAGCTATCTCGAATCTCGGCCCAAGGGCAGGGAAGGCAAAATAGCCCAGATAGGAAAGGTAAAAGGCTGTTACAACTCCCACGAGCGAGGCCCGGATGCCCTGCCAGTGCTTGTCCCTCCAAAGGAGGAACCCTAGAACGAGAGGTAAGAAATAGAAGGTCGTGTAAACTAGCTGGAGATACTCGGTGAGCAGTGGACTCATGAATCTTTCGAGCCAAACCGTTGGGTGGACGCCGAAGATTTGCCAATCCCATCTCACAAGTACGGGATCAATGTCCTGGGGATTGATGGGATGGACCAGATAGTGAAGCTCCCTGAAGGCCAAGGGGATACTGAGAATGTGATACCAGGTCCTGAGATGCAAGAAGGGCCGAGTGGGCCATCTGCCCGCTGCCCAGACCAGGGCCAAAACCGATGCGATCCAGAGGATGTGGATTGTCAGGTGAAACCATGCCCCCTCTACCCTCTCATGGAAGACGGCCACAAGGAGCGCCACACAGCCGAGATACCCTACAGTGACAACATCCTCTGCTTGGAGCCTCATTCCAAAAGGACCCTGATGCGCGTTTTTCCAGGCTCTAGGTGCAAGAGCTTGCTCGCATCGCCGCCATTCACCGCTATCTCCAAGAAGCCGGAGCTACCAACCAAGGCCAGAGGCGAACCCAGGGGTACCTCTGCATAGGTCCTCCGGATGCGAAGGTCATGGGGAAGGCCCTCGACACTCACCCTCAAGGAGCTGATCTCCCCGATTTTCCGCAATTCCTTTTCGGGAATGTTAGTTACGCCATTTCCGAATCTGTCCACATGGAGGACCTGGCCCTCGAGGCCAGCTTCCGTGTAAGTGACCTCGGGAAAGGGTATTCTCACCCATTCACTGAGTTTCCTACCCAAAGACATCATCTCTCCCCCTTTTGCCAAAAAAGCAGCGACAGGGGCGAAAACGTCCCTACCGTGAAAGGTATCACTGACTCGCTCCAGGAAGAGCTCTTCCCTCTCTATGGCCCTCACTTCTTTGTCCTCGAAAAGCTCAACTGCCATGCTCAATATCCCATTGTCAGGGCCCACGAAGAACATGTTCCCACCCCTGGCAACGATCGCCTTCCTGGAAGTCCCAACCCCTGGATCCACGATTGCCACATGGACCGAGAGAGGAGGAAAGAACCTGCAGGCCTCTCTCAATACCAAAGCTCCCCTCAGCACATCTCCTGGGGGAATTTCGTGAGTGATGTCCACGATGGTGCAATGGGGAGCGAGCCCCAAAATGACCCCTTTCATGGAACCCACATACCAATCTCGGTAACCAAAGTCAGTGAGAAGAGTCACGATGGACATGGCGTTCCTGCTATCCCCCCAATGGGAATCGTAGCGGAAAGATCATACCCCCTTTGTTCATGGAAATGTCTGCTCCGCCCTCATTGTCCTCATGCACGCCAGTGATCGCACCTGTAGCTCTCTGCCAAGGGATCGAGCCCATATGGCGATCCCAATGCTGGCGCGGATCTTAGGAGATCCATTGAGGCCTGTCAAGCTAGCCAAAGGTTCTTCGATCCCTCTGAGAAGGAGGGGCCTCTTTTTCCGAGCTTGTCCTCGTTGGAGTCGGGACTGCTCGAAGGATAGAGGGGGCTTTGGGCTCCTGAGCTACACCTCTTGGGGAATGAACCGCAGTGGAAAAAGGGCATAGAGAAGAGCGAATACGGAATTGACATTGGTGCAAAAAACGTTAGACTTGGAAGCGCGGGAGCCGGGAGAGGGCCAATGGAGGAGAAGAGTTTCGAGCAAGCCCTAGAGGAACTCAAAGAGATAGTTCAGATTCTCGAGAGGGGAGAAAGGCCCTTGGATGAGGCTTTGAGCCTTTTTGAGAAAGGTGTCTCCCTAGTTGCTTTTTGCACCAAGAGGCTAGACGAGGTGGAGCGGAAGGTGGAAGCCCTTCTTCGCGGAGAGGATGGGCAGCTCAGGACTTGCCCATTCGAGGAGCTCAACCATTCCAGTTAAAGGAAACCGCAGTGGACCTCGATTCTTATTTGAGGGAAAAGCGCTCACTTATCGAGAAGGCCCTCGATAGATATCTTCCTCAAGCACAGGGCCTTTCGGAGACCCTGTACAGGGCCATGCGCTATTCCCTTTTCGCCGGGGGAAAAAGGATAAGACCAATCCTTCATCTGGCCTCGGTAGAGGCTTGCGGCGGGGATTCACTCGAATGCCTCGGCTTCGCCTGCGCCCTGGAGATGATTCACACTTATTCCCTCATCCATGACGATCTTCCCAGCATGGACAACGACGAGCTCAGAAGGGGAAGGCCTACCAATCATATGGTCTTCGGGGAGGCACTGGCGCTTCTCGCGGGGGATGCCCTCCTTACCGAGGCCTTCAGGGTGATCTTTGAGGAGGGGATGAGGGCGAGGCAGAACCCTTCGCTGTTGCTGAGGGCAGCCTGGGAGCTTGCCATGGCAGCTGGTGCTCAGGGAATGGTGGGAGGACAAGCGGTGGACATAATGAGCGAGGGGAAGAGGGTGGAGCCGGATGTGCTGGGTTTCATCCACTCAAGGAAAACAGGGGCTTTGATCCGCGCCTCTGTACGAACAGGGGCCATCCTCTCCGGTGCTCCGGAGGATTTGCTGGAAGGGTTGACCAGATACGGCGAAGCCTTGGGGCTGGCATTTCAGATAAGGGACGATCTCCTCAATGAGGAAGGAGATCCGGCAAAGATAGGAAAAGCCGTCAAGACTGACAGGAGCAGGGGCAAGGCCACGTATCCTGCCCTTTATGGAGTTGAGGAGAGCCGCAAGAGGCTCCTGTCCCTAGTGGATGAAGCCGTAGAGGCCATAAGGGATATGGATTCCAAAGCTGAGCCCTTGAGACAAATAGCCCTCTATGTTGCGAGAAGAGATCACTGATGGGTCGAGGAGAGACTTTGGAATCGAGAGAGCGCCTCTTGGAAAAGGTGGAGGAGCCCAAGGACATAAGAGGCCTGGACATCAGGCAACTGGAGCTCTTGGCTGAGGAGATCCGCCAGGAGATAATAAGAACCGTAGCCGCAAATGGCGGGCATCTGGCATCTAGTCTCGGGGTCGTGGAGCTCACCATAGCTCTCCACTATGTCTTCGAAACCCCAAAAGATATCCTTGTTTGGGATGTTGGCCATCAGACATACGCCCACAAGATCCTCACAGGGAGAAGAAGGTCCTTCTCCACCCTGAGAAAATTCGGGGGGATCAGCGGATTTCCCAAGAGGGAGGAAAGCCCTTACGATTCCTTCGATGTGGGACACAGTGGCACCTCCATATCCGCAGCGGTTGGAATGGCTGAGGCCCTCTCTCACCAGGGGCTCCAGGGAAAAGTGGTTGCAATAATAGGCGATGGGTCCATGACCTCGGGAATGGCCTTCGAGGCTTTGAACCATTTGGGAAGCCTGGACAGGGACCTCATTGTGATCCTCAACGATAACGAGATGTCCATAAGTCCCAATGTGGGGGCGCTCTCCTCCTACCTCAACAGAATCCTGACTGGTCAACTGTTCACCAGATTCAGGGAGGACATGAAAACCTTCATAAGGACCCTTCCTGGGGTAGGTGGTTCTGTGAGCCGGCTAGTGAAGAAGTGGGAGGAATATGCCAAGGGGATGATCACCCCAGGGCTCCTCTTCGAGGAGTTGGGCCTCAAATACGTGGGGCCCCTCGATGGCCACAGGATGAGGCCTCTCGTCGAGACCCTCAGGAACGTCAAGCAGCTCAGGGGCCCCATCCTAGTCCATGTGGTCACGAAGAAGGGCAAGGGATATCTCCCCGCTGAGAAAGAACCCACTAAATTTCATGGGGTCGGCCCCTTCGATCCAGCTACAGGGAGATCCCTGTCCCAAGACACGAGGCCCACTTACACCTCTGTTTTCGGGAGCACCCTGGTGAAACTCGCATCCGAGGACCCAAGAATAGTGGCCATAACAGCGGCAATGCCCCAGGGAACGGGGCTCGAGCCCTTTGCCCGTCTATATCCCGAGAGGTTTTACGATGTGGGCATAGCGGAGCAGCATGCTGTGACCATGGCGGCTGGGCTGGCTGCCAAAGGGATGAGGCCTGTTGTAGCCATATACTCCACCTTCCTCCAGAGGGCGTATGATCAGGTCCTCCATGATGTTTGCCTCCAGAACCTCCCTGTGGTCTTCGCAATGGATCGGGCGGGCTTGGTGGGAGAGGATGGGCCAACCCATCATGGTCTCTTCGACTTGTCTTACTTGAGACACATCCCCAACATGGTGATAATGGCCCCCAAGGACGAAGCGGAGCTTCAGAGGATGCTCAAGACCGCCCTCAGCTTGGACGGCCCGTCCGCCATAAGATATCCCAGGGGAGCGGCCCTGGGAGTCAAGCTGTGGGAGGAGGAGATACCCCCTCTGGAGATACCCAGGTGCGAGATCCTGAGGGAGGGGGAGGATCTCCTCGTACTGGCTGTGGGGGCTTGCGTGGGTCCATCTTTGGAAGCGGCAAGATTGCTAGAGGAGTGCGGCATAAGCTCCACAGTGGTCAATGTGAGGTTCGTGAAGCCAATGGACCCAGAGATCATTGAGCTTGGCGCGAAGATAGGGAACGTCCTCACTGTGGAGGAGAACGTCCTGGCAGGAGGATTTGGAAGTGCCTTTTTGGAAAGGCTCTCGGAGGAGGCTCCGAGATCTCAAGTGAAGGTGGCAAGGGTGGGAATCCCCGACACCTTTGTGGAGCACGGAACACAGAATGAGTTGCGGATCAAATATGGACTCGATGCTCCCTCCATAGCCGAGAGGGCAAGGGCTCTTCTCGGGGCCCAGCCCCTTGTATCCGTCCAGAAAACATGCCTCCTGAGATGATAAGGGGAACTACCCCCTGGTCATCCTTTGTCCAAGTGGAGGGATGATCTCGCTTTCGAGACGAGGGGAATGGCCTCCGCGGTATATGCCAATGAGGTTACCGGAATTCATGGTTATTTCCCCAGAGAAGGCCTCGGGATTCGATGCCGCAAAAGGAGTGGAAAGTTCATCAATGAGCGGGAAAGAGAGGGTGGACCGCCTTTTGGTGGAGAAGGGCCTCGCCGAGACGAGGCAAAAGGCCCAGGGATTGATAATGGCGGGGAAGGTGTTCGTGGACGGGAAGAGGATCGACAAGGCTGGGCATAGGGTGCCAGTTGACGCGACTATAAAGATCTTGGACTCATCGCCCAAATACGTGAGCCGTGGTGGCCTGAAACTAGAGGCGGCGCTGGATCATTTCGGGATAAAGGTCGAGGGCCGAGTGGTCATGGACGTTGGAGCCTCCACAGGAGGCTTCACCGATTGTCTCCTCCAAAGAGGCGCCAAGAAGGTATTGGCCGTGGATGTGGGTTGGGGTCAATTGCACCCAAAGCTTAGGGGAGATCCTAGGGTGGAGATCATGGAAAGGTGCAATGTGAGGTACCTGAGAGGGGAAGACCTGAAGGAAAGACCCCAACTTGCCACCATAGATGTGTCTTTCATAAGCCTTCGGTTGGTAATCCCCGTTGTGGCCCGCGTTCTAGCGCCGGGGGAGGGGGAGATCCTGGCCCTCGTGAAACCCCAGTTCGAGGTGGGAAGAAAGGAGGTGGGTAAGGGAGGAGTGGTGAGGGAATGGCACCTCCACGAGAGGGTCCTCGAGGAAGTGAGGGAGCTGGGGATCTCTCTCGGTTTCGAGGTCTCTCCACCCTTCCCTTCTCCCATCAAGGGGCCCAAGGGGAATCAAGAATACTTCTTGTGGTTCCGTGAGAATCGAGGCTCGTGAGGGATGCCTTGGAGGAATCGAAGCATTATCTTTGGTTATGGGGCTTATGGTGGGCAGTTGACAGCTTGAGATCTCCCAGTAATCCCCGAGGGAAAAAGGTTCGTCTCAGTATCCGAGGGAAATCGAGGAGGTGGCAAGAAAAATGAAGATCGCGAGGTCACTTCTCATCACGATCCTTGCTCTTTCGGCAGGACTCTATGGATGTGCCACATATGACAGCGCTGTTCCCGCAAGCACAGGGATCGGAGCTGCAAGCGGCGCTCTCATAGGCTATGGGCTTACGGGAAGCGGCGCCGGAGCAGCTGCTGGCGCTGGAGCTGGAGCCTTGGCTGGAGCCTTGACTGGGTTGGCCATAGATGAAAGCCGAAGGGCACAAGGGCCGCCCCCTGTGGCCTACGGTCCTCCACCCCCACCCCCTCCTAGGGCGACCGTTGATCCCACAAGGGGCGAGCTCTTGAACCACACGGGATGGAGAATAGAGGTTTATGTGGATGACTGGAAGGAACCCATATGGGTTGGCCCAAGGGGAAGGGTGCCCTTGGATCTCGACATAGGGTCCCACGAGATAGTGGCCACGGCTTACGTGGACACGAGATTCGGGGAACGGGTCGTGGGAACCTATAGGAGGACTGTGGAGATAGACCCAAGAGGCTCTGGCTGGAGCCTGAGGTTCGAGGAGAGAATGTTCAGGTGAGGTGGAGGCCCCTGAGCTCTAGGTCCAGGCTCAGGGAGCCCTCTTCCATATACCGGGTAAGAGCGCAAGGGAATCCGAAAGGGGAGGCGGGTTTTCTCCTCTGTTAGTAGGCCCTTCCGGAGATACAATGTGTTGCATCCTGGGAAGTTCTAGTCACATTTGACTCGGTTTTCCCAACTGGTTAGAATTCTCAAGGGTCTTCTTCACAATCCGACTAAAAGGAGGAAGTGGGATGCTTCTCGAGGGCAAAAACGCCATTGTGACGGGAGGGAGCAGAGGGATAGGCACAGCAATATGTCTGGATTTGGCAGCCAATGGAGCAAACGTTGCTCTCAATTACAGGAAATCAGCCGCTGAGGCCGAGCACGTAGTCGAGCAGATAAGAAAAATGGGGAGAAAAGCTCTAGCGATACAGGCCGATGTGTCCAATTTTCAAGATGCCCAGAACATGGTGAAGAGGGTGATCGAGGAGTTCGGCTCGCTCGAGATCCTAGTCAACAATGCTGGAATAAACTGGGATGGGGTGATATGGAAGATGACCGAGGAGCAGTGGGATGCCGTTATAAATGTCGATCTCAAGGGCACGTTCAATTACTGCAGAGCAGTAGCTCCCATCTTCAGGGAGCAGAAATACGGAAAGATCGTCAACATAACTTCGATAAACGGGATGAGAGGCAAATTCGGCCAGACCAATTATTCGGCAGCCAAGGCTGGGGTCATAGGGCTCACAAAGGCGCTTGCCAAGGAACTGGGAAAATCCAATGTCAATGTCAATGCAGTGGCCCCTGGTTTCATCTTGACTGAGATGTACGAGAAGGTCCCGGAGGAGGTGAAACAGCAAGCCCTAGCCGAGATTGCCCTGGGTCGGGCCGGAAAGCCCGAGGAGGTTGCATGGGTTGTGACCTTCCTTTGCTCGGAGAAGGCGAGGCACATAACAGGAGAATGCATACAAGTCTCAGGAGGCCAATACATATAGCCCTCGTCCGAAAAGCTCACCAGATTTTCCGAGCCTTGTCCCCGCATCGAGGAGAAGATGGGCCTTACCTGGGATCCTCAGGAAACTCTTCCCACTGCCAAAGGGGAATCCCGGAATATAGCTGCTCAAGTGGACCATCGAGAGGTCTCAATGGGATAAATGGACATCTCCACCCCACGGTCTCCAGGGGCAACTGGGACTCCCCCGAGAAGGGCGCATGAGATCTCCTAGCGAGCCCCTTGTCCCGAGACCGAGCCCGCAGGACTTGTGGTGAGGGGTAAGCGGGGACTTTATTGATTGTACCTTTGGACGAGTGGGGGGAAACCAAAGAGGAATTTGACTCTCCGACGGGGATTTAGCCCCTGGGGGTTCTCGCAACATAGGCCCCCAAGGTCAGGGTCTTTTGGAGAAGGATCCTAAACCATCGAGGAGCATTTCGCCCATTAGGGCCCCGGACTTGGAGAGAGGACGAGTCCGTGACTTATGGGGCGAAGGCAGGGAGAAGAGAGCATGAGACCGAGGGGCAGAAGTCTCGAGAGAATACTCGTCAGAAGAATCTGCGGACTTGGCGACCTTGTCCTCACAATACCTTGGCTTAGGGCCCTAAGGGATGAGTTTTCCACCAAGGAGGTCCACATCCTTTGCCGTGGAGAGCAGGGTGAGCTCCTAGAGGGTTTGGGAATAGTTGAAAAGGCCTTTCCAGATGAGGGCTCCAGATGGCACCTTCTCTACGGAGAGGGCTGGAGATCTCATCTCAGCCACCTGAGGCCAGATCCTCGCAGCTACGATGGGGTCTTTTCATTCTCATCCAGCCCTGAAGATCCCATAGCCGCCTCTCTCAGGGAGATCCTCGGCAATAGGGCTTGGATATTGCCTGGTAGACCTCCTGCGGACTATCAGCAACACGCATCGAGTTTCCCCTTTTCATTCATGGGGATGAAATGGACCATGGAGAGGATCAAAGAGCTAGCCAAGCTCGAGATATCCATCCCCCCTCTTTCTCGAGAATCGGAAGGGGAAGGAGAGCTATTGACACTTCACCCTGGAAGCGGATCTTCCAGGAAGAATTACCCTCCTCGGAAATTTGCCAGGGTGATGGAGGATCTTTCCAAGGAAGTCTCTTGCGGCCTGTGGAGGATCCTTGAAGGACCGGCAGATGGGGAAGCTGTCTCCCGAATCCTCCATTTCGCTCAGGTGCCTTTCCAAGTGATGAAGCCTTCCAGTCTTCTGGAACTCGTTGGTATCCTCTCTCGGAGCCTCGCCTTCCTCGGCAACGATTCTGGTGTGACGCATCTGGCTTCTTGCTTGGGAAAGAGGACCATCGCCATATTCGGTCCCAGCAATCACATGGTCTGGCATCCCCTGGGGCCCCGTACCAAAGTGCTTCTCGCACCCGAAAGGTGCGAGCCCTGTCACCTGTCCCCCCGCACCTCATGCACTGGGCCATGCAGGAGATTTCCCTCGTACAGAGCCGTGCTCAGCGCTCTTATGAATCTTGTCGCAGTATGACCCCTTCCCACCCCCTATTTCGCGACCTCTTTCTTCCTGTACTGAAGGTAAGCATCCTTGACCGACTCGTAAGGATCTATGGCCGCCTTCACCAAGTCCTCGTAATCCCCGAGCCTCAAGGATTGGTCGTTGGTGTACCTGAAGGCACTGGCCCCGAAAACCCACTCGAACCCAGGTAGCAGCCAATTTATGGGATTTGCCAGAGCGTCACCTATCATCCCCACCGTGTCCCTCGCTGAGGAGGGGCCCAGGAACGGCCACACGAAGTAAAACCCATGGTCCACACCGTACCAGCCGAGTGTCTGTCCGAAGTCCTCGTTTCTCGGTCTCAAATCTATGTAGGAGGCCGCGTCCACAAGTCCCCCGAACCCCACAGTGGAGTTGATGAGAAATCGCAAGAGTTCTATGCCAGCTCCATCGAACTTTAGCTGGAAGAGATTGTTCACGAACCTCACGGGCATGGTCGCGTTATTGAAGACGTTTCTGAAGCAGAGCCTGAAATCCTCTGGGATCACCGCGTTGTACCCAGTGGCAAAAGGCTTGAAGACCCAGAAGTAGAACCTGTCATTGAAGGTGAACATGGCCCTGTTCCACCCCTCCAGGGGATCCGGGATGGTGATCTCTTCCTCCTTGGCTGCCAGTTCCTCAGCTTTTACTGGCGGGGCGAAGGCCACTATTCCCGACGATGCTGCGCTAGAGCCTGCCTTGGCACCCACTTCCTCGAAAACCTGGCCCAAAGCCACGGTTGTGGTGAGTGACCATATGACCATAAGTAGGCCGCCTCTCAATATCTTCCTCCCCATTTGCACCTCCCTTGAGATCTTCTTCGTTGCTCAGTAACCCTTCCCGCGGATTACTCGATTCATCGAGCCTCTCAAGTTCCCTAAATATCTTTTCGGCTGAAGATCTCTAAAACTTTAGCTTCCTCACCCAATCCACCTCCTTTTCCGTGGCCTTCCCGGCCATGGCTTGGGTTCGAGTTGGTTCCCGAATTTACACCAAAGGAAAAACCAATGCAACATCTTTTCTCCCTGGCCCCTGGGCTTTTTGAGCCTCTCAGATCCCCAAATACGCGCTCCTCACATGGTCATTGTTCAGGAGCTCTCTGCCCTCACCTTCCAATCTCACGGTCCCATTTTCCAGAACATAGGCCCTCTTGGAGAGCTTGAGGGCGTGATAGACGTTTTGTTCCACGAGAAGGATCATGGTCCCAGCTCGATTTACCCTTTCTATGGTCTCGAAGATGGAGGAGACGAGAAGGGGGGAGAGGCCCAATGAAGGTTCATCGAGCATCAAGAGCTTGGGCCTGGACATGAGGCCCCTTCCTATGGCCAGCATCTGTTGCTCCCCTCCGCTCAGTGTCCCTGCTTTCTGTTTGAGCCTCTCTTTGAGCCTCGGGAAGAGCTCGAACACCTCGGCCAGGGTCTTCTGCCTCAGCCTCCTCACCTCCGGGGACTGGGCGCCCAGCTCCAGGTTCTCCAAAACTGTCATATTGGGGAAAAGCTGCCTTCCCTCGGGAACATGACTTATCCCCATCTCCACTATGTCCGCTGGATCCATCTTCCGCAGATCCCTGTCCTCGAAGGTGACCTTTCCCCTCTTGGGCCTGAGTATGCCGGATATGGTCTTCAAGGTAGTGGACTTCCCAGCCCCATTGGATCCTATCAGGGCAACGACCTCCGTTGGCTTCACTCGGAAGCTGACATTATTCAGTGCCTGCATATCTCCGTAGAAGACGTCTATGGTCTCAACTTCCAGCATCCGCGAACTCCCGGCCCAAGTAAGCCTGCACCACGTTGGGATCCCTCACCACCTCTTGCGGGCTTCCCTCAGCGATCTTCTGGCCATAGTTCATCACCACCACCCTATGGGAAAGGGCCATCACTCCCTTCATGACGTGCTCTATGAGGAGAATGGCCACGCCCTTTCCATTGACCTCTTTGAGGAGGCCAACTATCTCCTCCACCTCCTTGGGGTTCAGACCGCCCATGACCTCATCCAAAAGGAGCAGGCTCGGACCTGTGCAAAGTGCCCTTCCCAATTCCAGTCGCTTCCTCATGGGAAGAGGTAATCCAGCGGCTCTCTGGTTCCCCACCTTGGTCAGCCCCACGAGCTCCAGGACCTCCTCGGCCTTTTTTCTCGCCAGAGTCATGCTTTTCTCCCTCAGCATGGCTCCTATCATCAAATTGTCCAAAACTGTCAGATTGAGGAAGGGCCTCACGATCTGGAATGTGCGGGCTATGCCCAGGGCACATATCTCGTGGGGCTTGAGGCCTTTTATGGACCTCTCGCGAAAGACTATGGAGCCATCATCCGATGGGAGAAATCCAGTCAGGCAATTGAACACAGTGGTCTTCCCGGCCCCATTGGGTCCGATGAGACCCAGGATCTCACCTTCTTCCACCTCGAAGCTGAGCCCGGAGACTGCCCTGAGGCCCCCGAAACTCTTGCTCAAGTTCTCAACCACCAAAAGACCCATCTCTCATTCCCGAACGAATCTTCTCCAAAATCTCTCGAGATAGACCAGAATTCCCTCCCTCATGAAAAGGACGACGAGGATGGCCAATACCCCGTAGAGAATCAGATGCAGGCCCTCGAGCCCTCCCCTTGCGAAGTAGGCCCTGGATATTTCGGACAAAGGGGTGAGAAGAAAGGAGCCCACGATGGGCCCCAAGACCGTCCCCATGCCCCCAACTATAGGTCTCAGGATCAACTCTATGGAAAGGCCCATCCCCATCACTGTGTTGGGGCTTATGTAGAAGATGTAATTGGCATAGAGGGTTCCAGCCAGGGCGCTCATGAAAGCGCTCAAGGCTATAGCTATCATCGAATACTTGAATGCATTGACCCCGAGGGCTTCAGCTGCCGTCTCATCCTCCCGGACAGCGATCATGAACTTCCCGATTCTCGATTTCTCCAAGGCCCTCACAACCAGCGCAGATGCCACCATGAATCCCAGCCCGACATAGTAGTATGATTCGTTGCTTCGGAATTGAAGGTTCCAGAAGGAGGGTTTGAAGTCCAAGAAGATGCCTGCGAACCCTCCGAGGGCTGGGACATGACAGACAACGAGCCTGGTTATCTCCGCAAATGCTATTGTCAATATGACGAAATACACTCCCCTCAACCCAAACCTGAAGCCGAGAAAACCAATGACCAAGCCTGTGATGGCTGCAATGATCCCCCCGGCCCACATTCCGATCCAAGGCGACAAGCCGTACTTCATGGCAAGGAATGTCGAGACATATGCGCCCATTCCCACGTACAGGGAATGGCCCAACGATATGTGGCCTGTATAACCTGTCAGCACGTTCCAAGCCTGCCCCAGGTAGGCATAGAAGAATATCATGAAAAATATCCCCAGGAGGTATTTGTCCAGGAAGGCTGGCAGAACCATCAAGATGGCCATTGCAATGGCAAAAAGGAGGCTAGTCTTCCTCATCTTCTACCCCCGAAGAGGCCCTGGGGTCTCACGAGCATTATCCCAACGAGGAGGGCGAAGCTGACCACCTGTTTCATGGTGGCTGGGACGAAGAGGGTTGCCAGGGATTCGGCCACACCCAGTATCAATCCTCCAGCGAGGGCACCTGGGAGGTTCCCTAGGCCGCCGAGGATGACCACAACGAATGCTGTGAGGGTGAAGTCGTGGCCCAGATGGGGAGAGGTTGCCATCAGGGGAAGGAGCAGGGCCCCTGCTGCCCCAGTAGTGGCTGCTCCCAGGCCGAAGGAGAAGTTATTCACCTTGTTAACTCTTATCCCCACAAGGGCTGCTCCAACTCGGCTGTCAGCGGCCGCTCTTATTCGTTTCCCCACATCCGACTTTTTCAGGAAGATGAATATGGCTCCAGTCATGACCAGAGCCAGGAGAAAGGCTATGAATCTCGAGACATCGACGGAGATGGGTCCCACATTGAAGGAAGCCAGTGCCAAGGCCGTCCTCGGACTTCTGGGGTCAGGTCCGAATGCCATGAGCACGCTGTTCTCTATGATGAGGCCCGTTGCCACAAGGGGAAGGACCTGCATGGCCTCGGGAAAGTCCAAGATACGGTTCACTATGCTCGCCTGGATGAGATATCCGAGGAGGAAGAGGGCTCCAGAGGCAATCACACAAGAGACATAAGGGTCCAACCCAGCCAGAACGAATATCCCGTAAGTGATGTACATGCCCAGCACGATCATGGGGCCGTGAGCGAAATTCACGACGCCCATCACCCCAAATATGAGGGAGAGACCAACGGCAATGAGCCCGTAAATCCCCCCCAACAATATACCTTGGACCGTAAGCTGGAGTATCAGAGCGTAATTCATATCCCCTCTCTCGAGCCTATCTGGGAGCTCTTGCCATGGGCGAGGGGCCGCCAGATCCGGCGGCCCCTCGCCCAAAAGAAAACCCTTTCCAGGAGATCATCCAGCCGGACTATACTCTAGGTGGCTTCATCATCTCTCCCAAAGCTGCGGAGCTGGGAACACATATTCCGCCTGAGCGAACTTTTTGGGGAGCACCACCTTGGCCCTCTTGAGAGGATCCGGATCCGGAAGTATCTGGATCATGGCGGTAGTTGCATTGAGGTTGTCACCGTTTGGCGCGAATTTTATGGCATCTCCCACCATGGGATGGTCTTTGAAGTTGGTTGCCTTGAGGGCCTCGACTATCTTGTCCGGATCCGTTGACTTGGCCCTTTCCAGGGCATCTGCCACAACGAGGATTCCCGTGTACGCGTATCCATTGTTTGTCTCGAGATACGCGTTGTATTTCTTGAGAAAGCTCTCGTTCGCCTCCTTGTAAACCGGGCTTTCTGGATTGACCCAGGGGACATTGTCCATGACGTAGTAGACGAGCTTGTCCAGATCCCTTATCACAGAGGGCTCGTACCATCCCGGAGAGCCGGGGCTTATTATCCCCATGAGCTCGACTCTCTGTTTGTAGAGCTCCCGGGTGAGGAGGGTGGAATCTCCTGGCCTGCAAATGGGGAAGAGGATATCGGGTTTGGCAGCCTTGATCTTGGCAACCTCAGCAGAGAGGTCCGGCACACCAAGCGGATAGCTTATCTCCTCCACTATCTCCATCCCCAGATTGGAGGCCCTGAACTCTTTCATGAAGAAGGCAGCCTGGTTCTTCCCGAAGGCATCGCCCACGTAAGAGACCACCGCCCTCTTGGGAGACACCTTCTTTTCCTCGAGGATGGTCCTCAGGAAGCCGATCATGCTTTTCGCGAATGTCGTGGTTGTGGGGAAGATCCTGAAGGTGTACTTGTAGCCTTTCTGGGTTATGTCATCTAGGGCTGCCACATCGCAGAGAAAGGGAACTCCCCTCTGCTCGCAGAGGGTGGCTATGGCCATACTGGTTCCGCTCTCAAAGGCCCCCACTATTACCTTCGCCCCCTCCTTTATGAGGCGATCTGCCTCGGATCGGCCAACCTCTGTCGAGGTCTGGCTATCGCCCAGTAGGAGCTCCAATTTGGCCCCTCCCATGGACTTTATGCCACCCTTCGCATTTATTTGTTCCACGGCCAGCTGAGCTGCCCTCCTTTGGCCCTGGCCTATGACCGCTAGGGGACCGGTAACTGGCTGCACAGAGCCTATCTTGATTGTGGGAGGCTGAGCCCGGAGGATGGTGGGGAATCCCCCCACTGCCGCAGCGGCCCCCAAAGCTGCTGTAGCCCTGACGAAAGACCTCCTGTCCATACCATTGGATTTTCTCTTGACTCTCATAGCCCCCTCCATTTCTCAGAAGAATTGGCCCTACACCCCTGGACCCTAGGCCATTTGAAGCCCTGGACTCAACTTCCCCTCTCCGAGAACCCAGGGAGATCCTGGCCCCACTCCTTGAAGCCCCAATCCATATACCCGATCTTTAGTCCACTTGTCAAATCGGTTTTTTGCATGAGAGAAACCCCCCCCAAGGCCTCGATGTTTCATCCTTCCTTCCCCTACCGCTAGTGAAAGACCCCTTCGAGAAGGGGCCCCGTCCATGTTTTGACGCCCGTGGCATTTTTGTACTCTGTTACCAAAATGTAACTATCCTCTTCTCCCTTCGCAGCCCGAGCCCGGGAAAAGCCAGGGCCGGGCGAACAGGATTTTGGCACAATCTTTGCTCTCTCCACTTAGTAGGCTATTGGCCAGGAATCCTTGGAGGCGGCCATGAGAAGGGTGAGGATCCAGAAGGTAGTCGAGGACAAGAATCACCAGTTCATATCTCTCAGTTCTCCCATGGAGGGGTTGGAGCCCCTTCCTCCGACTGTTGGAAAGGAATACGTCCTCTTTGAAGACTCGGGAAAGATGATCCGCACATCTGTGGTGGTGAAGGTGCACGAGAACTTCTTCGAGACCCAGAATTCCTTCTACAAGCTCCTCGTCCTGGAAGAGGAGCCCTTCGACCTCTCTGGAGAGAGCCTGCCCCAGAAAACACAGGAGATCCAGATGACCCTGGGAAGATCCAGGCAGGCCAGATGAGACCCCCGGACGAACCGGGCCATTTGAAAAGACCCGATCCCCGGCTTCCCATTGGGTCCATCTCTCACTTGGGGTGAGCCCAAGACTTCTGGAGATCAGGGGCCTGAGGACGAAGGCGATGGGGGCCGGGATCCCCTTTGAGGGCCAGCCCCTCGAGAGAACTTCCCCTTGGCAGGACCATTGGGGGAAAGGATCCCTTTTCTCCATGGGAATCAGGGGTTATCATGACCCAGAGCTCGATTGGTCTCGAGGTGGAAGGTGGAGTTGGAAAACAGAGCTCTGGAGCCTTTGGGACGGAATCTCAGGCTTTTCCTGGCCCTGTCCAGGACCCCCCACGCACTCCTCGATTTAGCGACTCCAGCTCTTTCCGCTCTCGTCTGGCTTGGAACATTCCCCCCCACATGGACAGTGGTCCTCGGGCTTGTGACCGCCTTTGCCGGCTACACAGCGGTCTATGCCCTCAACGATCTCATCGATCTCAAGAGTGACAGGGAGAGATTGGGTTCAGGCCCTTCAATGGGTTCCCGCTCGGATGTAGATGCCCTTTTCGTGAGGCATCCTCTGGCCCAGGGATTGCTGCCCTTGAAGCACGGGCTTCTCTGGGCCCTTGGATGGTCAGCTGTGGCCCTTGGTGGTGCCCTTCTTCTCAGGCCAGTGTGCGCGGGGATCTTCCTCGCGGCCTGCTTTCTCGAGGCAATTTACTGCCGATTGTTCCAGGTGAGCTCTCTCAGGAGCCTTGTAAGTGGGGGGGTGAAATCATCTGGGGCGGTTGCCGCTATCTTTGCAGTGGACCCTCACCCGGATCCCCTCTTTCTCGTCCACCTGCTCCTTTGGTTGTGCCTTTGGGAGATAGGGGGACAGAATATCCCCAATGATTGGGCTGACCTGGAGGAGGACCTGAGACTCAGAGGAAAGACAATTCCCGTGGCGCTGGGCAAGGAGAAGACGGCCAAGCTGGCTCTGGGATGTTTGACCCTAGCTACCATATTGGGGGCAATGCTGCCCATCACATCCAAGGCCCCTTTGGGGGCCGTTTATTTTCCAGCATCTGTCGCATCTGGGACTATCTGCCTCCTTTTCCCCGGGAGGATGCTCGCCCGAGAGAGGACCCCCGCCGCGGCAGGAACCCTCTTCAACAGGGCAAGCTACTATCCCCTGTGCATGTTAGCGAGCGTCCTCATGGCCATTTGAGTGGGGCGAGAGCTTGGCAATCCCAATGGCCCCGACTTTACTGTTCTCGAGACTTCGGACCAGGACGAAGCCCGCTTCGTCCAGTGCCTCTCTCCACTTCTGGGAGTCGAACCTGTCTTCTCTGGGATGGAGGAGGATCCTTTTGGTCAAATAATTGGCGTATACAGGGGGGAACAGTTCCTCGAAGAAATAGTATCCTCCCGGAACTAGCACCCTTGCGAGCTCCCCCAAGGCTTCGCGCCAGTCCACTACATGGTGCATGACCCCGAAACCGAAGACCGCATTGAATGTTGAAGGGGGATAAGGAAGACTACCAGCATCCGCCACAACCAACCTCACCTTTCTGTCCCGCCCAGGGCCAGGGTATGATCTGGCCCTTTTCACCATGAGCAAATCCAGATCCGTCGCATGGAGAAGATCTGGACCGAAGAACCTCATCACGAGCCTCGCCCCAACCCCTCTCCCGCATCCAACCTCCAGGAACCTCCCTCCTGGCCGCGCTTCGAGAGCCCTCCTCATCCAAGCAATCTCCAAGGTCTGCTGGATCACCCTGAGGGGATTGTTCACTGCCCATCTCTCTGCCCAGTTGAGCTTCATGAGGGCTTCCTGGCCTTGTGGATCACGGCTATTCCGTCCGTGAGGAGGCGAAACCTGACCTTCTCGAAGCCAATGTCCCTGAGGAGACGAGCCAGCTCTTCAGGGGAAGGGAAGACCCTTATGGATTCGGGCAAGTACGTGTAAGCCTTCCTGGACCCTGCCAGTATCTCTCCCAAAAGAGGCATCATGCGGAACGAGTACACATCGTAAAGCCAACGGAACCATCTCGTCCTGGGGATAGAGAACTCGAGACACACCATCTCTCCTCCGGGTTTGAGGACCCTCAGCATCTCTCGGAACCCGTCTGTCATGTGGGTTAGATTCCTCACCCCGAAGGCCACGATGCACGCATCGAAGGAAGCGGTCTTCAAGGAGAGGAGTTCCGCATCCCCAAGGACGAATCTGACACTGGAGTCGAGATTCTTCCTCCTCAACTTCTCTTTTCCCTTTTCGAGCATGAAGGGGTTTATATCGTAGAGCACAACCTTCCCCGCGTTCCTCAACCTCTTCGCCGCAAGGAGCGACATATCACCCGTGCCCCCGCAGAGATCGAGCAATCTAGCCCCTTCCTTCAACGAGAGAGCATCCATTGCCCTCTTTTTCCAGAGAAAGTGTGCTCCGAAGCTCAATACCGTGTTCATGAAATCGTACTTCTCTGCAACTGTTGCGAAGTGAGTTCGCACCAGATTCTTCTTCTCCCCGGCTTTGACCAGTCTGTATCCAAAATGGACCAAGCCTTCCCCTTCCCTTTCCGCCTCTTGCGTGATCTGCCCTCTCTCCCCCATCGTCATCCCTGAGACCACCCAGCCTCCTCCAATATGGGTATCAGAAAGGATAGCCCCTTCTTTCCCGCCTCATCTGGCATGTGGGAATAAGTGTAGAGCTCTAGGCTCATATCCCCCTTATAACCCATCCTCGCCGCTTCCAAGATGAACCTCCTCAAATTCAAGGAACCCTCCCCTGGGATCATGTGAAAGTGCCTTCTGTCAGGTCCTATGTCTTCCAGGTGCACATGACCCATCCACTGGAAGAGCTCCCCCATGGCAGAGACAGGATCCTCCCCCACGCAGAAGAAATGCCCCACATCGAAGTTCAATCCCACAGCAGCTGATGAGACAGAGGAGATGAACTCCTTGAACTCCCTGGTCCTCTCCAGAAGAAGACCCGGCTCGGGCTCCACGAGGATCTTGATCCCAAGCTCCTCGGCCAAGGGGATCACCTTCTCGAGCCCTTCATGAAATAACCTCATTGCCCGTGTTCTACTCATACCCCTCAAAGGGCCACCTGGAGGGACCGATATGTTCCCACAGTTGAGATCCTTGGCCAACCTGAGGCACGAGAGGGTGTGCTCCACCCTGATTCTCCTCATGGATTCCTCTTCCTCGATCCAGGAAGGAAGATAGGTGTCCCCGACCGCAAAGAGGGTGAAGCTGTTTATGTTGGTCACCTTGAGGCCCAGACGATCTATGGTTCGGGCTAGCCCCATCACCTCCTCCCGGGAGAAGTCAGGGGGATAGAGGTGGGGCCTGTCCCCCATGATCTCCACACCTCTGAACCCTAGGTTCTTTATCCTATCCAGGGCTTCATTCAAGGAGAAGCCCGTATAGGCATTGGTACTATAGGCCAAGATCACCTGCTTTCCGCCTCTCCAAGGAAGATCTCGAATCCGGAATGCTCCTCACCCCTCCCGTTTCCCCGGTCTTTCCCTTTATATCCCACCCAGCTTCTTCCCTTCCATTTCTGGCCATCTCCTCCACTTCGGGCTTAGACGGGCGAAAAGTGCTCCTCGTGGCCTTTCCACCTTTCGTGGATCATCATGGCCAGGCGGTCGAGGGCCAGGAGTTGCTCGTGGAATGTGGCTGGGGGCGACTCTCCCAGGGGTCTTTTGAAGAAAAACGCTAGATCCCCTATGAGCCCTTTCTCTCCCACCTGTTTGAGAGCCACCATCCATCTAGCCAGATCGATGACCATGGGAGCTGCGAGAACAGAATCCCTTGCCATCAGGTTCACCCTCATGCTCATGGGCAAACCGAATGCACCGGAGAAATCGATAACATCCCATGCCTCCTTGCAGTCCCCTCTCGGCTCGTAAAAGTCGATCCTGACCCTGTGGCGATCTCCCAGTGAATATCCCAGCACCTCTTCCAGCACCCTGGTCTTGTTTTCAAGCTTGCAGCTGGCAATGTCCTCTCTCGAAAGATTCCTCCCATCATCGTTGCCGAGAATATTGAGACTATACCACCCCTCGACCAGGAGACTCCTGGCCTTGAGGGCAGAGGCAATGACCACCTTGAGATAGGTCTGACCAGTCTTCCCGTCCCTTCCAGCCATGGGCGCGCCTTTTGCCAGGGCTTCCCGAACCAAGAGATCATGCTCCACGGGATTGGAGGTGAAGTTGACAAAAGGGATCCCCATCCTCGTCGCAGCTAATGCATAGGGCAAATCCGGCATGAGGGAATCACTTCTCATGGACATGAGCTCCTCGAGGGAGCCAAACTCGGGCCATGTGCCTCTCCCAAAAGCAGGGAGCAAATCCACCACAACTGGAACAGCCCAAGGATACCGGGAACTCGCCTCCAGGATGTCCTCCTGTATCATCTTTGTCTTCTCCCCCAAAGTGGTCCCCTTGGGCTCTGAAAACACCTCCATCTTCTCCAGGAGTCCCCGGTACCTGGACCAGATCTCCCTGGGTATCACACCCTGTCTCTCCAATGCATCTTCCAGGGAATGGGGCTTCGTGTCCCAACCTCCAAAGGCAATGGCACCAGTCTCCATCAAGCCAGCTAGACATCCCCTTGTAGTGAGACATTGGGAGGACCTCTCCCCTTCTTCCTGAAGGGCAGCAACTAGCGCGGCTACAGTGCTTCCAACAGCTCCCTTGGCCCCTACAGCCAGGATCATTGCTCCCTTTTTTTCTCCCAACCTCCCCCTCCTCACCCTTCCTTTCTCAAGAGCACTATCCTGTTGGTATTGGTCCCTTTGAGCTGGTTCTCAACGCCCCAAATCCTGGAAGTCTTCGTGAACCTCTGTCTGTTGATCAGGACCGCAACGGCCCGAAACCCGCTCCTTATCCCGATGGGAAGCACTGTGTCTTCCAAAAACACCTTCCCCCCCCTCACCTCTCCCACCTCGAAAGCCACCCAACCGCCAGGTCTTGTCACCCTGTAGAGCTCGCCAAAGACCTCTTCCATGAACCTTCTCCACTCCAGGAGGCTTCCCGTGAGGGTGATGGCCGAGGCCACGAGCTCCTTTTCTATGTCATTGAACCAGCACCTGAGCCAGTTGTCCTCATGATACTGAACTACGTCGAGAAATGGCGGCGAGGTGACTGTGAGGTGGACGGAATCGGATGGTATCTCGGATGTTTCCCTGGCATCCTTGGAGATTATGATGGCTTCCTTGGCAGCCTTTCTCAAGGCCTCGGCCTCCTCAGGACGAAGGTCCCTCAAGAGCTGCCTGCTCTTTCTCATGATCAGGGCCCTTGTGTCCCTGTATTCCGGGACTTGCCCCAGCTTCTCGTTGATCTCCCGCTGTTTGGAAGGAGACACGGCCTGGTTTGGAGGCAGGGTGTACACCGAGAAGAAACCTCTGGAGTGTCCAGTGAGCCTATTTGTTGCAACCATCCTTATCCAGGAATCCACATGGTCTTCCAAGCCTTGTCGGCTCCTGTCACGGAGGTAGCTCCTCAGGGAAACTATCTCGGCCTCTGTCCTTGGATGATAGAACATGCTCAGATCCAGTTCAGCCCTCGCTCCGTAATCCACGGGAAGCCCTTTGAGCCTTCGCTCCACCTCGGAGATCTCAGGGACGGCCAACCTGGGAGTCAAGAATACCCTGCTCAAGGGGTTGGCATCATTGGCTATGACCCTCCTACCGAGAAGGGCTGCCTCTACGGCAGTGGTTCCCCTGCCGCAAAAAGGATCATAGACCGTATCGCCCGGCTCGGTGAGGAGCTCTATGAAGAACCTCGGAAGTTGGGGCTTGAAACAGGCCCTATAAGAGATCTCGTGTATTGAGTGGGCTTGCCTTTGCTTGGCAGTCCAGAATTCCCCCACGAACCTGGGGAGCTTCTTCCCCTCGACCTCTATCTCCTCAACCGCCCCTGGGGAATGCGGCCACGAATAGCTCTCCAAAAACCTCAAGACTCCCTCTACACCCCGGGACATGGCTTCTGAGCCTCGATTCGTTTCCGTGGGGGTCAAGATCCCATCCTTCCATGCCCTCAGCCCTGTCTCGAGCTACTAGAGACGGGCTCGAGGCCCCTCCAGAAGATTCTCCCTCTTCCCCCATCCCGACCAATCCCAGCCCTCCTCTCTCCACTGGGGTATCAGACCTTCCACGGCAAAAGGGATTGCATGGTTCGGCCTATCTGTTGCAGCCAGGTCATGGAGTAGATGTAGTTTACCATCATGCTACACGATTCCTCGAGGCCCCTTCTGAAACGATTCGCCCCGAAGTTCACGTTTTGGAGGGATACTGTCGCCCCATTGCTCATGTGAAAATTGGCAACGGGGTTGAGGGGCTTCCCATGGGCATCCTTCTCCTGCGTTATGTAATAATAGGTTATCTCGGTCAGAGGCTTCCTCAAGACCTCCTCGCAGCGGCCATCCTCTATCCAATCTGGGGAGGACAATATTCCCAAAAGGGCCTCGTTGAGGCTCTGGGTCTCTTTCCCGGTCCTCTCCTTGTAAAGCTCGAGAACCCTCTTTTTGGCCTTGGCGGAGAAGAAGTCCTCCACCTTCTCTGGCTTCAGGGAGAAGGGAACATCCTCCCCGGAGAGGATTCTCCTGAGGTACCTCTCCCAGAACCCTGGAATCGGGCTCAGAGTGGAGAAGGTCTTTATTTCAGGATTGTCTCTCTTGAGAGCCTCCACCACCTGGAATATCAGTACCTTGCCCAGACCCAGTCCAGCGAGCCCGTTCTGGGTGTTGTTTATGGAATAGAAGATCGCCGTATCCGGCTTTCCCTTCTTCCTGGTCTTGGATCTGTCCTTCTCTATTATGTCGTGGATGGAGCGGGCTATGCCCTTGGTGAGGGCGACCTCTATGAACACGACCGGCTCCTCGGGCATTGCCCTATGGTAGAGGGAAAAACACCTTCTGTCCTCCCCCAGTCTGTCACCCATCTCCTCCAGGCTGGCCATGGGATGGACCATGTCATGCTCCTTGAGGAATCTTATCTGCCTGTACGGAGAATCTTGGGTGATCTCCTGGAGGAAGAGGAATCCCTGCTGGAACCAGGACGTGAACAGGTGGGCTATCTCCTCGTCTATGGGCGAGAGATCCATCTGGCTCTGCCTTTGGGCAGAGAGGACGTCAGCCCTGAGATCCAGAAGAAATTTGAGTCCGCCAGAGACGTTCATGAATCTCCTGAAAACCCTCATCCTCGGAGACTCGAGTTTTCTCCTCAGAGAGGCCAGTGTCTTGCTCCACTTGGCCGGATCCTCTGTTTTTGTGGCTATCACTCCCTTGAGGTCCTCTTCGATTTCTGCCTTCGAGGTCTCGAAACCGCTGAGGAGGTGCTCGAACAAGGTGACCCTCTCCTCCCTGGACAGGCCGCCATAGAGCTCCTGAAAACGGAGAATCAAACCCTGGGGAGGATCCTCCCTCTCCTTTATCTCCCTGAAGGTCTCTATCACAGAGGAAAGTCTCTTGCCCAAATTCCGTTCCCTTTCCATGGCCTCGCTCACCTCGAGAGATCTTTCCAGGCTCAATTCCGATCCTATAGCAGCCCGTGCGAGATCTGTCAACGCCCAGAGGATCCAGCATGGCCCCTCTGCCTGAGCCTCTCCAGGAGTCTCTTGAAATCCTCGGGAGGTGGACACTCGAACTCCACATATTTTCCGCTTTTGGGATGCACGAATCCCAGTCTCCACGAGTGGAGGGCCTGTCTGTCCATCTCTTGAGTCCATCTCTCAGAGCGCGAGTAGTGTCTATCTCCCCACAGGGCCATGCCATGGTGGGCAAATTGTGCCCTGATTTGATTCTTCAGGCCGGTTATGAGCTGAGCCTCAAGGAGGGTCGCGGCCTCGAACCGCTCCAGGACCTTGAACCTAGTTATGGCCAGGGTACCCCCCTCCCCTTCACCCACAACCAGCTGTCTGAATCCCCTCTTCACCAACTTGAGCCAGTCTCTGAGCTCCCCTTGGTCATGCACAGGGCCGCCTCTCACTATTGCCAAGTAAATTCTCCTGGGGCTGTGGGAGCGAAACTGCCTAGCGAGATGGGACATGGCATGCCTTGTCCTAGCAAAGACCATGAGGCCAGAGGTGTAGCGATCTATCCTGTGGACTGGGAAAAGGTAGGAGCCACCCTTGGAAAGCTTCTCGAGAAGGAGCTTCTGCGCGCTCGGAGCCCTCGAGCCCCCAATGGGGACCGCGAGGAGCCCAGCCGGTTTGTCTATGACGAGTATCTCCGAGTCCTTGTAGATTATCTCGGGCTCGAGGGATCCTCTTCCCCCAGGGATCGTCGGTGCCCCCTTCCTTTTCAGAGAATCAGTTTCTCCACGAAATTGGAAAGCTGTCTCAGATTTCTGCACTCCTCGACGAGGGTACAGAAGGCCGCATATTCGAGCATGGCGCTATCTCCCGTGCCCCACATGGTCCTGGGCTCTGGGTTCAACCATATGAGTTTCCGGCACCTCTCCCGCAGCTCTTCCAACACGAAGGATCGGGTAGGGAGGTAATTGTTGCGGCCATCTCCTATTATGATCACCATCGTCCTCGAATTCACGTCCTTGAAATACTTTCTCTGGAACTCGAGGAGCACATCCCCGTAATCCGAGTAGCTGTGGTAACGAATGGGGGCCTCCTTGAGGGCCTTCTCTATGGCCTCATTGGGCTCCATCCTCTCGAAGAAGGATGTCACTTCTCCCAGTTCGCTCACGAACACAAAACTCCTCACCCTATCGAACTGGTCCTGGATGGCATAGAGGAGATTTAACATGAACCGGGAAGCATTCCAGACCGATGAGGAGACATCGCAAAGGGCCATTACCTGTGACTTTTTCCTCTTCTTCTGTCTGAAAACCATCTCAAAGGGCACACCCTCTGTCCCAAGATTCCTCCTCAGGGTCTTCCTCGTATTGAGCCGTCCCCTCATGGAGCGTCTGTCAACCTGGGCCACTTTCAACTTGAGCTTCCTCGCTAGGATCGCCACTTCCCTCCTCATCTCTCCAATCTCTTCTTCCGTGAGGGACCAAAAGCTCTTGTCCAGGAGGCTAGGAGATGAAAACCCCCTTCTCCAGGATTCCCCCCTCCTGTCCAAATGGATCCTCGCAAGCCTTCTCAGCATTGTCTCGAGGCCTTCACGATTCCTTCGCAGTATGTTCTTCAAGGGGGGGATGCTTTGGGGTTCCGAGGACTGTTCCTCGAGCCTCTGGACCAGAGTCTCCAACTCCTTCATCGCCTCGAAAAATCCCAACTTCTCCTTCATCCTTCTCAAGTAAGATCCCAACTGCAACGAATGTTCCATTTCCTTTAAGGAGGCCTCCCTTGCAGCCTGAAGGGCCATTCGCTCCAGAAGGGGGCCCTCCCCACCTAGGAGCGCCTTGGCCAGGGGAGATAGGCTCAGGCCGGTCTTCTCAAGGGCCCTTTGCCCATCGAGAAAGCGCACGAAGAGGCCCTCCCCATCTCCTCCCTCTCCCTTTTCCTCCTCCAGGTGGCAAAAATGCAGGGCAAAGATCCTCTCGAATTGATCAGAGTGTTCCGCCCTCTTCACAAGGGTCGTCCTCAGGGCCTCCTTGAAGGTCTCCTTATCCCCAAAAGGGATGAAGCTGAGGGCCTCCATGGAGTCCATGAGTTCTCCGGTTGTAACCGGTATGCCCGCTAGACGGAGACTCTCCACGAACTCGATTATGGCGGCATCCATGGGCGATGAGCACTCAGCCAGCAATAGCCTGGCGCGTTAGCCTGTGGATATCCTCTCTGGTTCTCCTCAGATCCTCTTGGTGTTTCAAGATGAAATTGAGGGTTTGCTCCACGAGGCCCGGATCCAGTTGCTCGGCACTCAACAACACAAGGGCCCTTGCCCAGTCCAAGGTCTCGCCGATGCTGGGGGGCTTCCTCATGTCCATTTTCCTCAAGTTCTGAACGAACGAGACCACCTGAGCCAGTAATCTCGGCGGGACATCGGGTATCCTGGCCCTGATTATCTCCCTCTCCTGTTCAGGGGTGGGGTAGTCCATGAAGACATGGAGACACCTCCTCCTCAGGGTGTCAGCTAGCTCCCTGGTATTGTTGCTCGTGAGTATGACCATTGGGATGTGCTTGGCCCTCAAAGTCCCGATCTCGGGGACCGTCACCTGGAAATCGCTCAGGACCTCCAACAAGAAGGCCTCGAATTCCGGATCTGCCTTGTCCACCTCGTCTATCAATAGCACCGTGGGGGAATCGGCCCTTATGGCCCTGAGGAGAGGCCTCGGGAGGAGAAAGCCCTCGGAGAAGAAAAGGCTCTCATGGGATCTCAGCTTGTCGAGGGCCTCTGAGAGGGTATGGGTCCCACACAGAAGCTCCCCTATCTTCTCCTTGAGAAGCTGGGTGTAAAGGAGCTGTTTCGCGTATTCCCATTCGTAGAGAGCCTTGTTTTCATCGAGCCCCTCGTAACATTGGAGTCTTATGAGCTCCCTGTCCATGGCCATGGAGAGGGCTTTGGCGAGCTCTGTCTTTCCCACGCCAGCCGGGCCCTCAACTAGGATGGGTTTGCCCATCTGGTGGGCCAGGAAGACCGTTGTCCCAACGCCTCTGGGACAGATGTAGCCGTGCCGAGCAAGCTCCTGGACCACGTGCTCGGGCGATCTGAAAAACCTGGACTCACCCATCTTCCATCCTCCGGAATTGGACCCAATTGGCCAAGCTACGCCGACTCCTCTGAGGGAGGATCCAGGAGAGAGTTCCCTATCACTTCACAGGGCATCCACCCCATTGGGAAACCAGCGGGCCAATGCCTCTTGCAGGCACATCTGAATCTCCTCAGGAGTTCCGAACTGGAGAAGTCTCCCTACTAGCTCCTTGCACTCTCTCATCCTGAGAGCCCTTATGATCTTCTTGGCCTTGGGGATTGCCATGGCATTCATGCTGAGTTCATCGAGCCCCAGGCCCAACAGGACTGGCAAGTACTGCACCTCCCCTGCCATCTCCCCGCACATAGCAACGGGTATACCGGCGCTGTGACCCCCTTCCACCGTGGCCTTTATCATCCTCAGAACAGCGGGGTGCAACGGCTCATAGAGGTACACCACCTGCTCGTTCACCCTGTCTATGGCCAGGCAGTACTGAATGAGATCGTTGGTCCCTATGCTGAAGAAGTCCACCTCCCTTGCCAGGAACTCGGCTATGGCCACGGCCGAAGGTATCTCTATCATGACACCAACGGGGACGAACTCATCGAACCTCTCACCCCTGCCCCGCAACTCCTCCTTGGCCTTTTCCAATATCCTCTTGGCCTGCCTCACCTCCGCAAGGCCCGATATCATGGGAAACATGATCCTCACCTTCCCATGGGCACTGGCCCTCAATATCCCCTTCAACTGATCCTTGAACATATCGACTTCCCTCAGAGAGAGCCTTATGGCCCTCAGTCCCAGGGCTGGATTACTCTCCCCCTGCCCATTGGAATGCAACCTTATCTTGTCTCCCCCCAGATCCAGGGTCCGAATGGTTACGGGAAAGGGAGAAGCCCTCTCCACAACTTCCCGATAAGTCTCATAGTGCTCATCCTCTGAGGGAAGATCCGGTCTATTGAGAAAGAGAAACTCCGTCCTGTAGAGCCCTATGCCCTCGCCTCCGTAGCCCAAGACTATTGGGACTTCGTGGGGCATCTCTATGTTGGCATGGATTCCTATCCTGTGGCCATCGAGGGTCTCCCCAGGAAGCCTGGCGAAGGGCAGAAGCTCCCTCTCCGCCAATCGGTAATGATCCCTTCTTCTCAAGAGATCCTCTATTGTCTGGGGGGTCGGGGAGACGACCACTATGCCTCTCACTCCGTCCACTGCTATCGTGTCCCCGGTCTTGAGGTGCTCGGTTATCTTTTCCAGGGCCACAACTGCTGGTATTGCCAGGGATCTAGCTATTATGGCTGTGTGGGATGTCCTTCCACCCATGTCTGTCACGAAGCCCTTTATCACGTCCCGATTCATCTGGGCCGTGTCAGCCGGAGAAAGGTCATGGGCCACTACTATCACTTCCTCCTGTATCTGGGCCAGACTCTCTTGGGCCACACCCCCCAAGTGCCTCAATATCCTCTCCCCCACGAAATCCAGATCAGCCACCCTGGACCTCAGGTACTCGTCCTTGGAACTGAGAAGAACTGCTTTGAAGCCCTCGATGGTCTTGCTAACAGCCCACTCTGCGTTGATCCTCTCCTCCTTTATTCGCCTCACCGTCTCCTGGGTCAAGGCCTTGTCCTGGAGCATCCTTATGTGGGCTTCCAGGATGTAGGAGTGTTCCTCGAGGATGGGGCCTTTCATCCTCTTCTGGATCTCCCTGAGCTCTTCCTGAGAGCGCCTCACGGCCTCATGAAATCTCTCCACCTCCTCTGGGACATTGCGGAGATCCACTAGAAAAAATCTCGGGATTTCGACCCTCCTGCGATCGACCACATAGGCCTTCCCTATGGCTATGCCGGGTGAAGCGGCAACCCCCTGGAACACCAGTTCCTGGGATTTTTCTCCCTCCATCATTCCTCCTCGTCGAATCTGTTCTCTATGAGAGCACCAAGCGCCTCGACTGCCTCCTTGGCATCCACGCCTTTTGCCTTCACGGTCAATCTCGTTCCACACGCTGCGGCCAGCAGAGTGAGCCCCATTATGCTCTTGGCATCTACCTCGAGATCTCCTCTGGCGAGCCAGATATCCGATGAGAAACGGCTGGCGAGTCTCACCACCTTGTTGGCCGCTCTCAGGTGAAGGCCTAGCTTGTTCCTTATCACACACTCCCTCTCGTAGAACTCCAACTCCCGATCCCTTCTCCTTGACTTCAGGGGTTAGGGATACCAGAAAAGGAAAGCTGGGTCAACGCCCGTGGCCACCTGCGAGTCCCAATCCCGGAAGCCGAGGGGCGAACTGGCCCGTGGACACTTGCCTCGGGAAGCTATATCATTCCTCCCCATGATGGACCGAATGGTGATAATGGTGGGCGGAAAAGGCGGAACTGGAAAGACCACGTGCTCCTCGGCCATTGCCATGGAATTTGCCAGGAGAGGGAAGAGGACTCTCCTCCTCTCCACTGATCCCACTCCCTCCCTGGCAGACATCTTTCTCGTCAAGAGGTCTCCTGGCCGAAAACTCTCGGTTGTTCCCCACTTGGAGATTCTCGAGATGAGTCAGGGGCAACTCGTGGAAATGTGGGACAAGAAGTTCGGAAGGGAGGTCTACGAGGTATTCTCTGCCCTAGTGGATATAAGCTACGAGGAGTTCGTGGAATTCATAAGCTCAGTGCTTCCTGGCCTTGCGGAAGAGTTCTTGGTGGATCAAATAAGGGAGATGGCCTCCGTGGGCACATACGAGAAGATCATATGGGATACTGCCCCCATGGGGCAGACCCTCTCCCTCTTGCGCACCCCTTCCTTGCTGAGAGAGCACCTGAGGCCAGCCCCAAGGATATACTCCAGGCTTCGCCTCGGGGAGAGGAGCAAGAGATCCATTCTCGCGACTATCTCCAAGTGGGCCGAGCTGTCGGAGATGGACCTTCATTTCTTGAGGACCCAGGTGGAGATAGTTCTGGTGGCGATACCCGAGGCCCTAGCCGTGGAACAACTGGGGGGAATATTGGGGGAGCTTTACCGCCACCAATTGCTAGTTTCCGCTCTCATCGTGAATCAGGTTATCTCGGAGGTGGATTCTCCTTTCCTCGACGAGAGGGCAAGACAGCAGAGGCTCCACCTGGAACGGATGTTCAGGGACTTCCCCCAGCTGGAGATGAGGTTGATCCCCCTTTTTTCCCAGGAGATAAGGGGGCAAGAGGGCTTGGATCAGGTGAGAAGGGCTCTTTTTGGCCACAACCCCCCTGGGGACATGGGCCCAGCGCCAAGGTGTTTCACGGGGAGATAAAGAGCAGGTGCCATGAGGCTCTCTCCTTCTGGGCTTGCTTTCTGGCTTCCCTTCACCTCCAAGATCATGGTCCTTGGAGGACCCGCTTTCCGAATAAGATTTTCACCCAGCTGGGGGGCAGAGACTTCTTGATTTGTTGCTTGATCTGGTTTATAGTCATTTGCGACCTTGATCTGCGGGGGAAAAGACCAGGGCCACAGCTGGTCAAAATCTGAGGATGCAGGTCCAGGGCTTGCATCCCGAAGGAAAGGACGGTGGATGTATTGACAATCTATAGAGCTTTGGAGGTCGAAGTTCAGGACAACGATGTTGAAAAGGCCCTTCGTCAACTGAAGAAGAAGATCAATGATGAGGGGCTATTTAAGACCCTCAAGCTCAAAAGAAGCTACGAGAAGCCAAGCGAGTACCGCAGGCGCAAAGAGCGGGAAAGCCGAAGACGCAGAAACAGGATGCTCGCCAGGCGCAAACAGAGGGAGCGCTGACCCAAGCCGGCCCATCGATGGACAAAAAGGATTTTCTGGGAGAGGGACATGGCCCGCGGACAGCGCATTGTGTTTTTCGACGTGGGCAATGTCCTCATCGATGAAGATCCCTTTCTGTGCGAATCTTTCAGGCTGATCCACAGGGCCATACCAACGACGAGTCCCAAGGCCCAAATGGAGCGTTATCTGATCTTGGTGGAAAGGGCCTTGAGGACTCATCTCCATCTCGCTGTGGAGAGGGTCGGATACCGCTCCCTGGGAAAGAATTGGCCAAAGGTGAGGAGGGCCATAGGGGTCGAACTGGACAGAAGGTGGTGGAATTTGGCCAGACCAATTCCCGGGGCCCGTGGGGCCCTCGAGAGGTTAAAAGCACAGTGGCGTCTGGGGATCCTGGCGAACCAGCCTCCCCAGGCCCTGGAGTTCCTGGAAAAGGAGGGGCTCCTGGAGCTCTTCGATGTGGTCATCCTCGACTCCCAACACTCTGTCAGCAAGCCTGACCCCGCCATTTACAGGATAGCCCTGGAAGAGGCAAAGGTAGATCCCCAAGATGCATTGATGGTGGGTGACAGGCTCGACAACGATGTGGTCCCGGCAAGGAGATTGGGAATGAGGGCGGTTCTCCTTTGGATACCCACGAGGGAAAAGGGATGGGAGCCGAGGGATGAGTGGGGGGGCCTTCTCAGACCCATCCTCGAGAGATTGCCGGCTCCTCGCCTGGAGCATCTGCTCCCCAGGGAAAGGCCCATGGCAGTGGCCAAGAATTGGGAAGAGGTGGGGGAGGCTGTGGCCAACGCCTGGATGGCGGAAATCTAATCGCCGTCCTTCTCCCTCATGGGCCATTGTCCCCTGGATTCTAGGACTTCCTTGAGGGCCTTGAGCCCCATGTTGGTCACTGGGACTCCACCGTAAATGGCCATCTGGAAGATCACCTCCGCAAGCTCCTCAACCGAGCAACCCACATTGAGGGCTGCGTGGATGTGGAGCTTGAGTTCCTCGATCCTTTGAAGGACTGTCAAGGCCGCAACCGTGACAAGTTGCCTTGTGGTGTGGGGGATCCTCTCCCTCGCGTACATCTGTCCAGTGACGAAGATGGAAAGCTCTTTCGCGAGGCCATGATCGAAGGACTTCCATAGATCGAAGGGCCTCTCCCCCTCCCAACCCTGGAAGTAAAGGGAGGCAACTCTCTTGGTCTTCTCTTTCAGCGACTCGGAATCCATCAGAACCTCCTCACCATTTTCCCGATCAGCTTATCTCTCATGGGACCTCCATGGCCATTTTGCCCACGACCCCTGGTCTCACCTTTCAGGGCCGGGGCCAGGGACACCCTCCTTGAGACCCTCTGCCAGGCTCCAACTCGCCATCGAGGGCCAGTCCGAAAAGAGACATGGCGTTGCGTGTTGTCCTCTCTGCCACCTCCTCCACGGTCACCTTGAGGACCTTGGCCACCTTTTGAGCCGTGTACCTGAGAAAAGCTGGCTCGTTCCTCTTGCCTCTGAAGGGAATCGGGGCGAGAAAAGGGGAGTCCGTCTCAAGGAGGAGCCTGTCCAGTGGGACATGAAGGACTACGTTCCTCAGTTGAGCCGAGTTCTTGAAGGTTATGACTCCCGGGATGGATATGAATAGGCCCATGTCCAGACATTTGGTGGCCATGGCAGTGTTTCCGCTGAAACAATGGAGGACGCCCCGAACCTCCCCCCCTCCCTCCTCTTCCAGGATCTTGAGGACTGTGGACTGGGCCTCTCTCGCGTGGACTATCACTGGTTTACCCATTTCCTTGGCTAATCTTATCTGGGCCCTGAAGGCCTCTATCTGGACCTTGCGGGGGGATAGCTCCCTGTAAAAGTCCAAACCCATCTCCCCTATTGCCACCACTTTGGGGTGAAGGGCCAGGTCCTTGAGGGAGGCCAAGGTGTCCGGGGAAAAGGTGTTGGCCTCGTGGGGATGGATCCCCACAGAGGCGAAGACCTCGGGATGCTCTGCCGCAAGGTCTACGGCCCTCCTCGAGTCCTGGAGATGTGTGCCGCAGGTGACTATAGCCCTTATGCCCCAGTCCCTCGCCCTTTGGAGGACCTGTGGAAGATCTTCTTCGAACTGAGGCATTTCCAGGTGAGCATGGGAGTCAACGAGCATCTCCACCCACCAGAGGCCCGATCGGAGCTTGATGAGAAGAACCGGTGAAGCAGGGTGGTTCCCCGGTCGGGCTCACTCTATCCCCGCTATCTTCTTTGCCCATTTCTTCTTCTGTTCCAGGTTTCCCAGGCGGCCATACATGACCTTCTGGGTCTGGGGCGAGCCCGCCCCATGCATGGATTCCACAAGGGCAGTCCCCCCACTCATGTTCTCTATGAGCCTCAGGATCCTCATCCTGGCCTCCACATCCACCCCTTCCTTCCCAGCCAAATACTTCCTCACCAGATGCCCAACCTCTGGGCTCCTCAAGTCCCCCTCAAAGGGCATGGTCGCCAAAATCCCACCAGCAATGTCGTGGGCAAGCCTCGCTATCTCGTATATGTGGCGGGTGACATTGTGCTTTGTGGTGTTGGCCAAAAGGGGATCCGGATAATATGCACCCGATGGGGTCCTGAAACCCATAGCAGAGCAAGCCACAGATCCCGACCATATGGTCTCGGCAAGGTGCATCATCTCAGCGATCTTGTCCTTTATATGGGACGCGCCAGAGGTCCCCTGAAACTCGGCGGCAAGGGCCGTAGCCCCTATGAGCACATCCGAGACCCCACCCTTACACCCACCATAGTTCTGCCTGTGAAGAGTGGCAAACCTCTCCACCAAGATCCCCGCCATGTCCGTCTCGCCACAAAGAAATACCCTCTCCCATGGGACAAATACATCCTCGAATATGACCAGGGCCTCACCCCCCACCACCCCATAGGTGGGATTCCCTGCATCCAGGCCGGATTCGAACTTCCTCTCCTCGTTTGTCTGCCTCCCGAAGATGAGCACAACCCCAGGAGCATTGAGGGGAACAGCACAACATATGGCGTAATCCTTGTCCTCCGGCCTCAATGCCTGAGTGGGCATGATCAATATCTCGTGCGAATTCACAGCTCCAGTCTGATGAGCCTTGGCCCCACGGATCAAAACCCCGTCGGATCTCCTCTCAACCACCCGGGTGAAAAGATCAGGATCGGACTGCTCCCCAGGGGGCAACGACCTGTCTCCCTTGGGATCTGTCATCCCACCAACTATCATTATGTTGGTCTCCTGAACATACCTGAGATAATCACAGAATCTCTTGAAATACTCGGTCCCGTGCTTCTTGTCAGTGTCGTAGGATGTCATGTACACAGCATTGAGCCCATCGAACCCAACACATCTCTGAAAACAAGTCCCTGTCTCATGGGCTATGAGCCTGAGCATCTGCACCTTCTTTATGAGATCATCGACACTCTGGTGAATGTGGGTGAAACGATTTATCCTCTTCCCAGTCAGATGAGAGATGGCGGTCATCACATCCTCATACTCGGGCCTGAGGGCCAGCTCATATGTCATGGCAGCAGCGTTCACATGGGGCCTCATTCCAGGATGCTCTGTCACATCCTCGACCCTCCTCCCGTTGTAATAGACCACATGACCCTGCTCCTTCAGACTCCTTATGTAATCCTGGGCCGTGACTATCCTTTTCATCTCCCTCCCCCTTCCCTCTCCCTCAAAGCCCTCCTCAAGAACTTCCCCGTCAGGGTCTTGGGCACCTCATCCACGAACTCCACCATCCTCGGATACTTGTAAGCTGCCATCCTCTCCTTGCAAAATCCTATCAACTCCTCGGCACTCACCCTCCCCTTGAACTCGTCCCTCAAGGCCACAAAGGCCTTCACCGTCTCCCCACGATACTCATCAGGAACCCCCACGACAGCAGCCTCCCTCACAGCAGGATGCTGATAGAGAACGTCCTCGACCTCCCTCGGCCAAACCTTGAACCCAGAAGCTATTATCATGTCCTTCTTCCGGTCCAATATGTAGAACCAACCATCCTCGTCCATTGTACCCACGTCTCCAGTGAAAAGCCATCCATCCCTTATGGCATGGGCAGTCTCTTCGGGCTTCCCCCAATAACCAGGGACGATCCCGGGACCCTTCACCGCAAGCTCCCCTACCTCCCCTGGAGGTAATTCCCTGCTCCTGTCCTCCAAATCCACAATCTTGGCCCAATGCCCAGGAATGGGAAGACCTATGGAAAGGGCACCAGTTGAAGGATCCACAGGGGCCCTCACCCCGAGGGGAACAAGGTGAGTGGGAGAGGTGCTCTCTGTAAGCCCATACACATTGTGAATGTAACACCCCGTGAGGGACTCGAACCTCTCCACAATAGCTGGGCTCACAGGTGCTCCTCCACTGAAGGCCTTCTTGAAGGAAGAAAGATCGCGCTCCCTCACCCCGGGATCGTTCATCAAGGCTATGAATGCTGTTATTGCGCCCATGAGCAGGGTAACCTTCCACCTCTCCACCATCTCCCAAGCGGTCGAGGCATCGAATCGGTAGAAGAGCACAAGGGGAATCCCAGAACAAACAGCAGCACCCACATGGGCTATCATCCCAGTTACATGAAAAAGGGGAGCCACCCCCAAGATCACATCCCCCTGCTCGAGCTTCCAACAATGCCTGTAAACTTCCGAATTGTAAGCCACATTGAAATGGGTGTTCATGGCACCCTTCGGTGGACCCGTAGTCCCAGAAGTATACGTGAGATAAGCTACCTCATCCCCCGCTGGATCCCGAAAAGGGGGCTTACTGCCCCAATGCCTCTCCACAATGGACATGAAGTCCAACCCCTCGAGATCCTTCTCCTTCACACACCCCTTCAATGGCCTCGGGATGGGACTCGAGGGATCCAAAAAGTCCAGCTCAGATGTGGTTATGACCCTCTCGACACCTGTCTTCTCCACAACCTGAGAGGCCACATCTCTGTAGAGGGACTCGAGGGAAACTAGCACCCTCACCCCAGCATCCCCGAAGTAGTACTCGAGCTCCCTCGCCCTGTACATGGGATTCAGGGGGACCACAACCCCACCTGCCTTCCACACCCCAAATTGCGCTATCACAAACTGGGGCACATTCTGCAGATAGAGGGCCACCCTGTCCCCCTCCCTGAGACCCATCTCCAAAAGAAAACAGGCAAAGGCATCGCTCATAGTGTCCAGATCCCCGTAGGAGATCGTTGAATTGAAATAGCAAATAGCAGGCCTCTCCCCATATAGCTCCCTCGCCTTCCTCAGATGCTCCAGGGGGCTTTTCCCCTCAGCCCTCAGATCGGGATCATATCCAGGGGGATAACTCTTGACCCAGGGTCTCTCCTCTGCCATGGCCCACCTCCTACCATATGGTCCAGCCACCATCGATGAATATGGTCTGCCCGGTTATGAAGTCAGAAGCCTTGGAGGCGAGAAAGATCACAACCCCCTCCAACTCCTCAGGCTGACCCCACCTGCCCATGGGAGTCCTCTCCACGATGAACCTGTAGCGCTCAGGATCATTGCGAATGGCAGCGACCAGGGGAGTCTCAAAATAAGTGGGAGCAATGGCATTCACATTTATGTGATAAGGGGCCCACTCGAGGGCCATCACCTTCGTCATCTGAATAACACCACCCTTGCTCGATGCATAGGCAACCTGATTGGGCAAGCCCACAGCCCCAAGGATCGAGGCGACATTTATCACCTTCCCACCACCCTGAGAGATCATCCTCCTGCCAATGGCCCTTCCCACAAGAAAATAACCCTTGAGATTGGTGTCCAAAACAAGATCCCACTCCTCTTCCCCTAGCTCCACCACGGGCTTCCTCACATTCACACCAGCATTGTTCACCAATATGTCAACCCTGCCCATCTCATGGAAGGCCCTCTGGGCCATCCTCTCGACACTCTCGGAGGATAGCACATCCACCTGAATGGCAACCGCCTTCCGACCCATCGCCTCTATCTCCCTGCAAGCAGAAGCGAGATCAGCTTCACTCCTGGCACACAAAACCAGATCAGCTCCAGCCTTGGCCAAACCCTTCGCCATGGCCCTGCCCAAACCCCTAGAAGCACCAGTGACCAAAGCAACCTTGCCAGTCAAATCGAATAGATCCATGGGAAGACCTCCTCGCACGAAACTCTGCACCCTCTGGAGACCAAAGAAAGCTTATTACTCCCTCGTCTCTCCTGCAATCCCCATGGGCATCTCCCATAGCTCGAGTGGAGGGACCTATCCACTCCAGGCCCCAGAAAACCGCCATGACGGAGGACTCTCCACTTGGGCCTCCCCAATCCCCATCTCTCGGGATTTTTTCGAACTCTAGGGGGCGCATTCCCCTTGTCCCCAAAGCATTCAAATGAAATCTGAGGAACTCGAATAGAGCCCCTTACCTCTCTGGGACCTGGATCCAGTGAGCAGGAGTCACTGGATCTCTCTCCATTCCGTCCCGGTATAGGGAGTGCTACTAGCCAGGCCTCATAAGAAATGCAAGGCCTCGCCTTCTCCAGTCTCAAAGCATGGATCCCCTCGCGCCCCGACACATCTTGATTGGAGAGCTATCGAATGGGTAATCTGAGAAGGCGAATCCGTGGCCTCCTGAGTTGCCTGGGATAAGAGGCCTTGGGGGTGGGAGGGGAAGAAGGAGGTCTCCTTTTGAGCCCCCACTGAGATGGACCATTGAGTGATGAGGTTGCGAGGATGTGGTTTGTGTGGGTCTTCCTTTTCCTATATGGCATCGTGAATTTCTACATCTACTTGGGGCTCAAGAAGGTATTTCTCCCCTTGCCCCTTGCCTCTAGAGTGTGTCCTTGGATTTTTTCCTTCTTCTCCCTCTCGTACATAGCTGGGAGGTCCCTTGGGGCCAGGCCCCCTGAGGTGGTCTCGGATCTCCTTCTCTGGATCGGGTCCTTCTGGTTTGCCGTGGTACTATACAGTTTTCTCGGCTTCGCTATCCTTGACCTTTACAGACTACTTTTCGGACAGCTTCTCGGATTTGGGTTAGATCCTGGCTTGGAGCGAAAGGCCAGGGTCCTGACCCTGGTCTCTGCTCTCTTCGCTATTGGTGCTGGATACTGGAATGGGTGCGAGCCCAAAATCCGCACTGTCCACATAAACTTGGAGAAGAAGCTGGGGGAAAGGGATCCTCTTCGGGTCGCTGTGATCTCGGATCTCCACCTGGGCACAATCGTCGGGGAGAAGAAATTGAGGAAGATAGTGGGACTTGTCCAGTCCTTGAAGGCAGATCTCATACTGCTTCCCGGGGACATTCTCGATGAAGACCCCCACAGAATCCTCGGAAACCAAGTGAGGGGGATCCTCAAGGAGCTGAGTGCGCCCTTTGGGGTTTATGCTGTGACGGGCAACCACGAGTATCTAGCCGGAGTCGAGAGGGCATGCTCCTATCTCGAGGAGACGGGGATAAGGGTCTTGAGGGACGAGGTGGTGAAGGTGGGGGATTCCCTCTACATTGTGGGGAGGGAGGACAGAAGTTCCTCAGTCTTCGCGGGGAGGAAGAGGGCCTCCTTGAGGGAGCTTCTAGCGAACATCCCCCAGGGCTATCCGATACTGGTCATGGATCATCAACCAGTCAATCTCCACGAGGCCGAGGAAAATGGAGTGGATATCCAGGTATCTGGCCACACTCATCACGGCCAGCTTTTTCCCCTGAATTACATCACCGAGTTGGTCTACGAGGTAAGCTGGGGATATGTGAAAAAAGGGGGGACCCACATATATGTGTCCTGCGGAGTCGGCACATGGGGACCACCAGTGAGGCTCGGAAGCAGACCCGAGATCGTGGAACTCGTCCTCACATCCAAGGGAGAAGAGGTCCGCTCCACAAAAAGAGTTCCTTGAGGACAGGGTTCTTGCCCTTGAGGAGGATCACTGTGGGAGGGGAAAATGGAAACCGTGTTGACCCAAAGACAGGATTCCATCTTCATTGTCACAATCAACAGACCTCATCTCAGGAACGCGGTGGACAGGGCCACAGCTCAGGCCCTGGCGGATGCCTTCCGAAGCTTCGATGAGGACCCATCCCTTGCGGTGCTCGTTCTCACGGGAGCTGGAGGGTGCTTCTGTGCCGGGGCTGATCTCAAGGCCCTCAGCAGGGGTGAGGGGAATCGTCTGGAGCCAGAAGGAGACGGTCCCATGGGTCCTACGAGAATGTTCCTCTCCAAGCCATCCATAGCAGCCATATCGGGTTATGCTGTGGCGGGAGGATTGGAACTGGCCCTTCTTTGCGACCTCAGGGTCGCTGAGAGAGATGCTGTTCTGGGAGTCTTTTGCAGGCGCTGGGGAGTGCCCCTGGTGGATGGAGGCACAGTGAGGCTCCCCAGGTTAATAGGTCTCTCCAGAGCCCTGGACATGATCCTCACTGGCAGGCCTGTGGGGGCTGAGGAGGCATTTGCCATGGGGCTCGTCAACAGAATAGCTGAGAAGGGAAAGGCCTTGGAGGAGGCAATGGGATTGGCCAGGGAATTGGCCTCTTTCCCCCAGGTCTGCCTGCGGAATGACAGGCGCTCGGTTTACGAGTGTCTCCATCTGCCTCTAAAGGAGGCCCTTGGCCACGAATTCTCGATCGGAATGGAGACAATAGCGAGCGGCGAGCCCCTGGAGGGGGCCAAGAGTTTCTCCGAGGGAGGATGGCGAGGTGGGCCATAACCCGAATTCTTTTGGGAAGGCTCGGCATGTGAGCCCATGACAAAGATGGCCCTGCTCGCCCTGGAGAGGGTTCGACCCTCGGGCCTGGACCCCAAGCCCCTCAGAGCAGGACCGAACGAGAGAGGGGCTCAGGTCCCCTTTGGCCAGGAACCGGCTTTGGCAACTCTCTCGTAAAGTGGGCCCCACCAGCCGGCCGTATGAGACAATCCCAGCAAGGGGAGCCGGATTTGGCCCCTTCTCCATCACCCATAATTTCGCAAAAATTCCACGAGGAGTCTCACCCCAAAGCCAGTTGGGCCTTTGGGCCTATAGGGCCTTTCCTTTTCCGTCCAAACCGGACCAGCTATGTCCAAGTGGACCCATGGGGTGTCCCCGACGAATCTCTTGAGGAACAATCCCCCTTGAATCGCCCCAGCTTCTCTACCACCCGCGTTCTTCACATCCGCAACTTCGCTCTTTATGAGTTCCTCGTATTCCTCTTTCAAGGGAAGGGGCCAAACCTCCTCCCCTGTCCTTTCGCCAGCCTCCCGGAGCTTTTCCAGAAGTCTCGGGTCGTTACCCATGATGCCACCTATGGAGTCTCCCAAGGCCACTATACAGGCTCCCGTGAGGGTGGCCACATCTATCAACACCTTTGGCTTGTAGCGCAGCGCGAAGGCTATGGCGTCTGCCAGGATCAATCTTCCCTCGGCATCGGTATTGGAGACCTCTATGGTCTGGCCCGACATGGTGGTGAGCACATCTCCTGGCTTGTAGGCCGAACCAGATGGAAGATTTTCCGTGGCCGGGACGACACCTACTAGATGCAGGGGGAGACCTAGCTCGGATGCCGCCCTGAGAGTCCCGAGGACAGCTGCCCCGCCTGCCATATCGTCTTTCATCTGATCCATCTTTTCCGCTGGTTTGAGACTGATGCCGCCACTGTCGAAGGTGATCCCCTTTCCCACTAGGGCTATTGTGGGGGTGAGCCTGGATGGTTTTCCGTGCTCCACGACTATCAGCCTAGGAGGCTCCTTGCTTCCAGAGGCCACCCCGAGGAGGGCCCCCATGCCCAGGGCCTTCATCTCCCTCTCGTCCAGCACCCTGCATCTGAGGCCCTTTGCCCTGCACATCCTGAGGGCCTCATCAGCCAGGATCTGGGGGGTCAGCTTGTTGGATGGCATCGCCACAAGGTCCCTCACCCAGGATACCGCCTCGCATACGATTTGAGCTTCTCTCACGGCTTTCTCCAGCTTTCCACTGGCCCTTCCCCTGAAAAGCAGTACAGCTTCAGCCGGATCCCTGAGCTCTTCCTCCTCCTTGCTCTTGAATCCCTTGAACCTGTAAAGCCCGAGCAGGATCCCCTCCGCGGAGGCCCAAGCCATGGTCTCCCTCTCCATGCCTTTCTCCTCTGGGAAATTCATGGCCACAGCGAACTCCTCGAGCCTCATCTCTCGGCATCTTCTAGCAACAGTGCTGAGGGCCCCTCTCCACGTGTCCACCTTGAACTTCTCCCTCTTTCCCAGCCCCACGAGCATCAGCCTGTGAAAAGGAAGGGCCCCCATGGTCCTCTGAACCAGGACCTCGTCCTTTTTTCCCCGAAAGTCGCCTGCCGCAAGGAGCCTTTTGAGCCATCCTCCCGAAGCCAGATCCAGCTCGTTGAGAGGGCTCTCCTCGAGCTTTTGCCCCTCGAACAATCCGGCTGCGAGAAGAGGTCCCCTGTACGATCCCAGTGCCTGTCCCGATACCCTTATCCTCATCCCATCCTCCTTCTCTGTCTCCCTTTTCGCCTCGAGGCCTCGAGAGTGAACCCCGATCCACTCCCCCTTCCTTCCCCAGAAGGACCTCCATCAATGGCCCAATTCTCACTGGCTACTTTCCCACTTGCCTCAAGAGGTCCGAGTAAGTGATGATGCCCACGAGGTGTCCCCTCTCATCGAGGACCGGAAAGCTGTTTTTCCTCGTCTCTATCATGAGCTGTAGCACCCTCGTCAGTGGCTGGTCGGGGAACACGTAGAAAGGTGTCCTCGTCATGAACTCTGAGACCTTCTTTTTCATGAGGTCCTCGTAAGCCGGCACCATCGTGGTTGGGTGAAAGACGAGGGTCTTGAGGAAATCGAATTTGGTCACCACTCCAACGAGTTTGTCATCCTCCATGACAGGGAAGCAATTGTAATCGTATCTCTCGAAAAGCTCCCTGAGCTCCCCAGCGCTTGTGTCCGGAGATACTGTCTTGACCTCGTGGGTCATGGCATCGCGCACCTTCATGAACACGAATCTGTGCATGGCGCTCCCCTCCCCCTTATGTCCGGGCGAATTCTCTCATTCCCTCGGCCATCTCCCTCAATCTCTTGTCCACCAGGAAATTCACCGTCCCTGGAGGGAACTTTCCATCTGGCCCCCTCTGGCCAGCTTCCACGCCGGTGAGGATCTCGATTCCCTCATCCACTGTCCTCACGGGGATTATGGAGAATTGCCCCTTCTCCACGGCCTCCACCACATCCTTCCTGAGCATGAGATCCCCCACATTCTGTGCAGGGATCATGACGCCTTGGGTTCCCGTCAAGCCTTTTATTCGGCATACATCGAAGAAGCCCTCGATCTTCTCGTTCACTCCTCCAATGGGTTGAACCTCGCCCTTCTGGTTCACGGAACCCGTGACAGCTATGTCCTGCCTTATGGGAAGCCCCGAGAGGCTCGACAAAATTGCATAGAGCTCCGTGGAGGATGCACTATCTCCCTCGACCCCGCTATAGGATTGCTCGAAGCATATGCTGGCACTCACGCTCAAGGGCTTGTCCTGGGCATACTTGCCCCTGATATACCCAGCTAGGATCTGGACACCTTTGTTGTGTATCGGGCCTCCCAACTCGCTTTCCCTCTCTATGTTTATTATCCCCTCCTTGCCCATTGAGGTCTGGGCAGTTATTCTGGAAGGCCTTCCAAAGGAGATGTCCCCGATGTCATGGACCGAAAGCCCGTTGACCACTCCCACCTTCCACCCCTCTGTATCTATGAGGATGGTCCCCTCTGTTATCATCTCCCTGATCTTCTCTTCCACGAGGTTGAATCTCCAGTGTCTCCTCTGCACCGCATCTTCCACATGTTTCCGCATGACGAGTTGAGACCCCTCTTTCTTGGCCCAGTAAGCGGCCTCCCTTATTATGTCGGCCACTTGGTGAAAGCGGGTGCTTATACGATTTTTCCTCCCAGCAAGCCGCACCCCGTATTCCACAATGGCAGCGACTGCCTCCTTGTGAAAGGCTGGGAGATCTTCCTTCTCCACTATCTTTCTGGTGAATTCGGCATACCGCCTCACAGCCCCCTCGTTATTCTTCATAACAGTGTCGAAGTCCGCCTTCACCTTGAAGACCTTCTTGAAATCATCGTCCCTTTGGAAAAGAAGATAGTAGATTTCCGAATCCCCTATCATTATGACCTTCACCTTCACCTCCACTGGCTCTGGCTTGAGGGAACCGGCCGAGAAAAAGGCGAAGGGATCGAAGCTCTGTATCTCCACCTCCCCGTGTTTTATGCTCTTCTTCAGAGCTGGCCAGACCCCTGGCTCCACCAGGGCATCTAGAGCCTGAATTATGAGGTATCCCCCATTGGCCTTTATGAATGAGCCAGCCTTTATCTTGGTGAAGTCCGTTCTCCATACCCCACCCCTTGGGTCGAAAACCCTCTCTATGCTCCCGAAGAGATTGCGATACGTGGGGTAGCTCTCGAAGATGACAGGAGCCCCCTTGGTCTCGGAGTTGTCCACGACCAGGTTCACAGTGAATGCGGAAAAGGGATCCTGGCCCAAAAGGGCCTGGGGAGGGCCTTCCTGAGTGGGCCTGAACATGTCCAGATGATCCAGCATGTACTGCTGGGCCTCCTCCAGGTAAGCGAGAGCCTTTGGCCTTTTGATCCTTGAGCGGAGAACCCCCATCTCCTCCGCCACGACGGGACCCACCATCTCCCTGTCCAATGTCCTTATCTTCTCTTGGAGCTCCTGCTCCAAATCCCTCACTTTCAGGATCCTCTCCTGCATCTCGTGCATGAGCTCCTCGTAGCGGCTTCTGAGGCTATCCAGGGTCTCTTGCGGGAATTGGCCCCCCTCCACCTGGGCCTCCAGCTGTTCCCATGCCACGGGTTGGCCTTCTATCACGGGCAGAAGTTCAGTCCTCGAAACTGGGCCCATGGGGATCACAACCATGCTGAAGCCTTCGCCCGCTATTTTCTTCTCGAACTCCTTGTAAAGGGACTTCTCCTGCCCCCTCACCCTGTCCACTATGGTCTTTCTACGCTCTTGGTAGACATCGGATTCGAAGACTTTGGGCACCTTTGTCCTGAGTGCCTCTATGACCCTGTGCATCTCCTCCTTGAACCAAGCCCCTTCACCGGGGGGGAGGTAAAGGACCTTGGGACTGTCGGGATCCTTGAAATTGTTGACGTAGCAGATATCGTCCGGGGTCGGCCTCTCCCTGGAAAGCTCCTCGAGAAGCCTCCTTACAGCCGTGCTCCTTCCTGTTCCGGCTGCTCCGCAGACATATATGTTGTAACCTTCCCCTTCTATCTCGAGTCCCACCCTGAGGGCCTCTACACCCCTTTCCTGTCCCACTATCTCCCTTGTGGCCACTACCTCGTCCGTGGTGAGAAAACCTATGCACTCGGGGTCACACTCCCACCTCAACTCCTTGGGGTCAATTCTGGGGATTTCGAGTTTCCTCTTGAGCTCCATCGCCATCTCCTTTCAGCTCTCTGAGTCGCCTAGGAAGGCAGAGAAACGATGAAAGCCGCCTTTGGGGGATCTTCGGGAGGGCGCGTTCCTTTGATTCAGAGATCGGGACGACATCCGGGCCTTTTTCAGTGGACGGTCTCGTCTCCGGGGGTCATGGCCATGAGGAGATCCATCTCGTCTATGAAGTGCTCCGAGAGCCTCTCGTCCACGAAAATGGGCGCACCGACCCTCACACAGAGGGCTATGCCGTCGCTTGGCCTGGTGTCCACCCCTATCTCCCTCCCCTTTCTCAAGAGCTTTATCTGGCCGTAGTAAGTGTTCTCCACGAGATCGTGGATCACAAGGTACTGGATCTCTCCCCCCAAATGCCTTATGAGGCTCACAAGGAGGTCATGGCTGAGGGGCCTCCTCGTGGGTATTTTGTTCATGCCCTGGATAATGGCTGTTCCCTCGAAGACTCCCACCTGTATTATGAGGAATCTTCCCTTGGCTGGGTCCTTGAGGAACACGCTCATGGAGCCACTTTCGGGAATGAAACCAACTCTGTCCACATGTACCTCGATCATGGTTTTCCCTCTCTGACTGCCTTGGTGGCTGGCTCAGTCCTCCACGGGCTCCAGTTTTCCTGTCAAGTGCACGACCGAGCTGCCTGTGGGCAGGTATTCGATGTCGAAGACCTCGGCATCCAATATCCTGAATTTCTTGCCATCCAACTGGAATTGGAATTCGATGCCCCTCTCCCCAGGATCCATTCCCGTTATTCTCCCTTGAATGGTCCCCACTGCGTGTACCAATACCTCCTCGGCCTCCCCGCTTGTGAGCTCCAATTTCAGGCTCTCGAGCCTGAGTCTCCTTTCCCTGTGGAGCCACCAGGCCTCTTCTGCCATGGCAGTCCTCTGCATTTTTCTCTCCTTTCCCAATGGGCTCAGCCAGTCGGCCTCAGCCTCCTTATCTCGAAGACCACAGGGTTCTGGGCGTCGGGACAAGCATGGGTGGCCACATCCGGGTCTTCGAGCCAGGGGAAGTGGGCACCATATCTCATGGCAAAGACCTTTGGCAGCATACTGTAAAGGGCGCTCATACATATCCTTCCTTGGACACTCATCCCATCGAAGAGGACCTCATCCCCCACCTTGTGGCCCGCAGCGCAGATCCCCTTCTGGCTTATTACCCTGACCAATATATCGAATTCCCCAGTTTGGCTCCCTTTATCTTCCTTGCTCATATCGTCCCTCCTGAGGGAGGCTTCCCGGAAGCTATGTCCCATGTATCACAAACCGACTGGCCGCACAAGACTCCTCGACAATGGAAGGAAACACTGTATCAGGACAAGGGGAAAGTTGCCTTCCCAGGGGTTCCTATGAGCCAGATTGGAAGCTCCGACCTTTGACGAACCCAGGAGAGCACGGCCAGGGGTAAGATTTCCCCCTTTTGTGGGGATGGGGGCAGAAGACCCCAGTTCGCCCACTTCCGGGGGACTTACGGGCCATCTTCTTTTCCAGAGCGCCTTTTCAGAGGGAGATCTCAGGACTGCTGGCTAGCTTCTTTTTCCATGGGCTCCCCTTGGGGGGAGGCAGACCTCTTCTCTTCTTCCACGAGCTTTCTTCCTATGGGGCATCCCTCGCACAGGCTGAGACCTTTCTTCAGGACATAGTGGAAGGAATCATCCTCTGAGATGGTCTCGAAGGCCCTCCCCAGGGCAGCCTTGTAGCGCTTGATGCAGGCCTTCTTCGATATGAGAAGAAGGCCCGGTTGATGTGGACAGATTATCATCTCCCTCTGATGCTCTTCGATCCACCTGGCAATTTCGTTCTCGTTGACCGTCACCATTTCCACCACTCCTTCCTCCAAGGGGCAGTTGCCCCCAAAAATCTCTTGATCCAGGATTTCCTTTCCCCTCTCGGGAGCGGGCTTCTTTTCAATAGGAAGCCAAATTCAGTCTAATCACTCGAGGACAACCTTCCAGGGGGGAGCGGAACCCGCGGTTATTTTTTTTGACACCCGACCTCCGAAAAAGTTCCAAACCGCTCTCAGAATAAGACGCCTCGAGAGGGGATTGGGTTCACAGGCCCACTGTTGCCCAAGTCCTAATCCCAAACGAACGTTTTGAATAGAAGCTCAATCAGAAGGTAACGATCCGCCCCCACTCCCTCGGGGACTTTTCTTCGAGGCCCTCGACTCCAAGGGCTCAAGCCCCCAAACCCCAAGGGAGACTGGGTTCCGTCCCACTTAGACGGGCAAAAGGCCTAAGACCGAGAAAAGAGGCGTTTTTCTTCTTGGGTCGATTGCCGAGTTATCCCATTGGCATCTTCTCTATCTTCTGGAACCAAACCCTGGGAACTCGTCTTCGGTTCTTTCCCCTTATGCCAGGAACTCGACAGAGATCTCCTTCCTCTCCTTTTTTCATGACGGTCCCTGCCACCTCCTGAAGAGGTCATGGGGCAGCGAGAACTGATCCATTATCTTTCCCACTATGTGAAGGACCATCTCCTCCATCGAGGAGGGCCTATGGTAGAAGCCAGGCATGGGGGGGAGGATTACGGCCCCCAGCTCTGCGGCTTGGCACATGAGCCTCAGATGACCCAAGTGAAGGGGCGTTTCCCTCACAGCCAGAATCAGTTTCCTCCCCTCCTTCAAGCAAACATCCGCTGCACGAACTAGAAGGTTCTCATTGTACGAATGGACAATTGCGGAAAGAGTCTTTATGGTGCAAGGCACAACCGCCATTCCCTCGGTGAGAAAGGATCCGCTCGCAATGGGGGCAGCGTGGTCTCCTATATCGTGCACCCTGTATGCTAGCTCTCCCACTTCCTCTGCCGAAAAAGGGGTCTCCAGCTCTATGGTCTTCTTGGCTGCATCGGTCATGACCAGATGAGTCTCGATCCCTGCCCTCCCCAATGCCCTGAGGAGTTCGATAGCATATATGACTCCACTTGCCCCAGTTATCCCCACTATCACCCGCCTAGGACCATTCCCCTCAGGACCTCCCATCTCAACCCTCTGCGCCATTCCCCTCACCCTTACCCTCTGGTCGCTCCACTTCCATTATGGTGTAACCGGCTTCCCTCAGCTTTTCCAGAACCTTCCTCGGCTCCTCCGTGGCCACCCTGAGCACGACCTTTTCTCCTCTCTTTTCCGACTGGCGGAGCGTGAAAACGCTCCTCAAGGTCCCTCCAGCAGCCTCTGTCAGCTCCGCTATATGTCTTATGGTGCCTGGGCCAACCTCCACATCCTGGAGGGTAATTCCAACCCACTTCTCCCTCACTCCAAGCACTTGTGCGAAGGTCTCGAATATCTCCTCATAGGAAACCGTTCCCACCAGGCGATCTCCATCCATCACTGGGAAGAAGCTCACACCCAATTGGGATCCCTTTCTCATGGCCTCTTCCACTGGCTCATCTGCTTGGATGGTCTTTGGCTTTCTTATCATCAAGTCCTTCACTTTGAGACGTTCGTTGAAATACTTGAGCTCGTATACGCTCTGCTTGGAGGTCACCTGCATCGCGGCTTCATAGAGATCCCTTCTCCTGAGGATTCCCCTGAGGACCCCATTGTCCACAACCGCCACGTACCTGAGACCATGCCTGTCCACTATCTCCCTCGCCTCAGTGAGAAGGGCATCGCTCGAGATGGTCACTGGATCTCGCTTCATCCAATTGCGAATTATCATGGTCTCCCCCTTCCCCGGACCAAAAGTTCTTCCATTACCTCTACGGCCCTCATAGCGAATTTTTCATCGTTTATGTGGGCCGGCACCTCCTCCACCTCGATCCCCCCGGAGAGCACCTCCTTCAACCTTACAAGGAAGGCCTTCCTCGCCTCTGGATCGTGAAGGGGTCTTCCAGGACCATCGGCCTCGGACCAGCCTCCCTCTGGCACCAGGACTTTGACTGGCCCAGAGAAAAGATTGAGCCTTCTCGCCACCTCCTCTCCGAGGGAAGCCGATTCCTCTGGGGTCAATCCTATGGCTGACCTGAAGTCGTAGAAATATATCTTCCGCTGGGCGTAACCTTGAGGGATCGAGTCCCGATGGAACTCCAAAACAGCACAGTCCAACCCCCCTGGCACCACGACCCTTGGTATGGAGTTGGCTCCCTCCAGGGAAAGCCTCTGGGCGCCCGCTCCCTTGCAGTATCCACCCATCATCTCGTCCGCGAGCTCGTGGAGGGCAAGATCCAGTATACCTTGAAAGTATCCATCCCTTGCCATCTCCTCCATGGCTCTCCCCCCTGTGCCATTCGTGTGAAAAAGGATCACCTCGAATCCCCTCTCTTCCATTATCCCCCTTATCCTCTCCGCACCGAGGGAGGTGAACCCGAAATTGCTAACGGCCACCCTCCCCCTCGAAGGCCTCTCCACCCACCTGACCTTAGCCATGGCACATATGGCCGATGCTGCTTGCTCGAGAATCGTTCCGGTGATGAAATTTATGCCAGCCACATCAGCCACGCTGTGTATCACTGTGATGTCCGATGTCGAGACGGTCTGGGATAGGTCCCTGGACGCAACTGTGGAGACCATCACTTTGGGAATGCCAAAGGGGAGAGCCCTCATGACAGAAGTGGCCATGTAGGTCCCTGTCCCACCCCCACACGAGATGACCCCAGCGATCCTCCCTTGCAGGCAAAGTGCCTGAAGCTCGCTTTTGGCCTTGCGGATCACCTCCTCTATGGCCCTCTCCCTCGGGATTCGACCCCTCAGCCCCAAGTCCAGGTCCGGAGGGAGCTCTGGCTCGCCCTTGGTCCCCAAATTCACCGTGAGGACATTCATCCCCCTTCTCGTTATGGCCTCCTTGAGGAAGGCATGCTCCTTTCCCTTGGAGTCCAGTGTGCCAATCACAGCTATGGCGGACATGGCGAGATACCCTATGCCTGGAAAAATGGAGGAGAGGCGCTCACAACTCCAGCGGGTCGCACACATTCAGTCTCAGGATCCTGCTACTTGCTAGGATTCTTCTAGCATTCCTCTCTATAGCTTGGATCCCACAGGCCCTCTCCACCAGTTCGTGAGCGGCTTCCTCTATCTTCGCTACGAGTGTGGCCAATATCTCGAGATCAGGCCCGGAAACTCTCCTTTGCCTTGAAGCCTCTTCCATCTCAGCCTCCTTGTTTTCTCAGATCCTTGAACCTGCGTGCCTTCCCCTCGTATCGAGGCAAACTCCCGTAAGGGTGGAAGGTGATCTCATAGCCCAAGTTGGTCTTCAGTCTGAGTTGGTCCACGAGTCTCCCTCTCACTTCCTGCTCTTTTCCCTGGGCCTCCGGCCTCAGCTCCACTTTGAGGGCTATCCGGTCCATGTCCCCTTCTCTGGTCACTATTACCTCGTACTCATCGGCCAGTTCTGGAATCGATCGCACGACCTCCTCGATGGCTGTGGGGGCCAGAAGCACCCCTTTGACTTTTGTTATGTCGTCCACTCGCCCCAGAACCCCACCCTTTATGAGCCTGAAGGTCCTCCCGCACGGACATCGCTCATCCGCCCACATGATGAGGTCCTTGGAGTCGAACCTCACGCATGGCTGGGCCATCCTGTCGAAGGCCGTGATGACCATCTTGCCCACTTTCCCAGGCTCGTGGATACTCTCCCCAGTCTCCGGGTCCTCTATCTCCACGAGAAACATGGCCTCATTGACATGGAGACCACCTGGCTGTTCCTGGCACTCATAACCCCAGGCCCCTATCTCCGTTGCGCCCACGTGATCGAAGACCTTTGCACCCCATGCCTCCTCTATCCTCTTCTTGGTCGCGGGGATGCTGGCCCCCGGCTCCCCAGCGCAGGTTATCCTCCGGATCCAGAGATCCTTCGGAGGATCTATCCCGAGTTTGGTCCGTGCCACATCCGCCATGTTGAGCATATAGGTGGGCGTCCCCATCATGGCCGTTGCCCTGAGCTCTTGCATCTTGAGGATCCTGGCCTCAGTGCTGAGAACTCCTCCAGGGACCACCTCACATCCCAATTTCTCCGCCCCATAATGGCCAGCCCAGAAGGCCACGAAAACGTTATAGCCGAAAGGGATGAAGACCCTGTCCCTCTTTCGATATCCCTGGGCAAAGAGTATGTAAGCCCAGCATTCCGACCACCATTCCCAATCCTCCCAAGTGTCCGCCTGGTAGACTGGCTGACCTGTTGTGCCGCTTGTCTGGCGAAACTCGGTGACCTCCTCCAGATCCACACAGAGGAGCTCACCATAGGGGTAAGGATCCTTGCACTGGATCTCTCGCATCATGGACTTCTCAACCTTGGGCACCTTGACAACGTCTTCCAGGGTCCTCACATCATCGGGCTCGAGTCCGGCTTCCCTGTAAAGCCTCCTGTGAAAAGGGGACCTCTCGTAGGCCCACCTAAGTATCCTCTGGAACTTCTTGAGTTGTAGGGAACGAAGCCTCTCCTCATCCATTGCCTCCAGGATGGGATTCCACATGGTGTCAGCGTGGGTACACATCGTCACCTCCCACCAGGCCCACTCCTTCTCAACTCGAGGTTTGTCCGAGAAAGCCCCATTTGGGCTTCCAAGGAAAGACCCTGGGCTCCTTTTTCTCAAGCCTTGAGGCTTCTCAGGGCCTCCTTCACAGATTCAGCCACAGCTTCTGCGAAAGCGGGCTCGTTTATACTGGCCTCCACCTCCCGAACTCTTATCTCCTCCGATAGATTCTCCCTCAAGCATTTCACGAACGCGTAGTCAGCCTCTGGATCGTGCAGAGGTCCCCCCTCCACGCTCAGGGAAGAGAATCCCTTGAGGGGAACGAGGAATTTCACCGATTCCTTTCTGGGATGCTTGTTGAGCCTTTGGGCCACTTCTTTGGCTATGAGCTCCATCTCTTGGGCCGTTGTTCTGGCTTGAACCCGCATGGAATCTTGCACCAGAAGTTTCCTCTGGGCAAGTCCCCTCTGGGTCCAGAGGGGATCGGCCTTGTCCCTTCTCTCTATGGGACCGCAGCTTATCATATCGAAACCACAGGGAGCCAAAACATAGGGAACTCCGGCTCTCACTGCTCCCATGAGCCTCTCAGGACCAGCATCCCTGTTCCCGCCAAGGAGGTGCTCGCTCAGGCCAGCTGGGACGAGGTCCACGAAGCATTGAAATATCCCTTGCGCCACGAGCTCCTCCGCAGCTCTATCCCCAAGACCCGTAGCGTGAAAGGATATCACCTCATAGCCGTCCTTCATCAGGATATCCCTCACGAGCTGTGCTCCCTTGTCACAGAAGCCCAGCTCCGTCATGGCCACTGTGGGCCTTTCCGGCTCGGCGATGGGCTCCCAGCCCTCCACCATGCCGCATATGATGCCGCAGGCACTGTCCATCAAGGCTTTGACTAGGGGATTCATCCCCACTGTGTCCACCACAGTGTTCAGCACTGTTATATCCTTGAGGCCCAGAAACTGGGAGAACTTGGTCGCGTATGCTGGCATCGCAACGGCGCTCGAGACGAGGACTTTGGGAAACCCGAAAGGGAGCGCCTTGAGGGCAGGAAGGCTTATGGTGCTCGTGGTCATGCCTCCAACTGCCAAGGCTCCCCTGATCTTCCCACTGGAGTGGAGTTCCCCTAGGAGCTCCGTCAAGCCCCTTGCCATGGCATCCGTCACCCTTTCCCTCCCCAGGCCCTTGAGGTTTCGAGCTTCCTCCTCTCCAAGACCTCCTCTTCTTGCTATCTCGAAACTGGAGAAATGGGGCTGGATCCCAGGGGTGATCCCTCCCACCCCGATGCTCGTGTCCAGGAGGATGACCTCTTGCCCCCTGGCCCTTATCCTTTCCCCGAGATATTTGAGGGCCTCCTCCCTTTCATCTAGCATTCCAATGATAGCTATGGACATGGGTCCCTCTCCCCTTCACAACCCCAGTTCCGCCCATCTCTCTCTCACCCTCTCCACGAGCTTCGGGTCCAGCTCGATGGGCACTGGCTTCTCCTTCCACTCATAGGGGATTGTCGCGTCTATGAGGAGCCTACCTGTTATTTCCCTCTCGTTTATCGGAAGGGACGGATCCAGAGGGGTGGACCTTCCTCTCCTTATTATCTCGCACCTGTTGGGTTGAGCCCTGAAGGATAGAGCCCAAAGGACCCTGGGGAGATCCCATGGATCTATATCGTCATCTACGACTATGACAGTCTTGAGGCCATAGGCACCCATCTCCGTGGAGATCGCTGCTGTGAGGACCTGATTGGCATGGCCCGGGTACATCTGCTTTATGGAGATTATTGCGAGCATTCGACCCGAGCCCTCTGGAGGACAGTACACGGCCTTGAGCCCCGGTATCCTCATGTCCACAAGTTGCTGCCAGAGGGTCGCTCCGTAGGTGAGGGCCATGGTCATGTGGGTATCGGTCACTGCCCTCCCCACAGTCGTGGCCCAGAAGATGGGGTTGGTTCTGTACGTGACGCACCGGACCTTGATGAAATTGCGCGGATCCGTTCCCACTCCGGAGTAATAGCCTGTGTATTCCCCAAATGGGCCCTCGGGATGGAATTCGTTGGGATCGACCTCTCCCTCAACGACTATTTCCGCGGATGCTGGAACGGGCAGGTCCACGGTCTCGCCCTTCACCACCTCCACAGGCTCACCCCTTATTGCCCCGGCAAAGTCGTACTCCGACTCGAAGGCGGATAGCCTCGCCGCCCCAACGAGAAACAGCAACGGGTCTGCCCCGACCACTGCCGCAACGGGCATGGGCTTGCCCATGGCCTGATACTTCTTGAGCATGATGTCAGCGTGTTTGCCCTTTATGAACTGGGTCCCCAGGATGTTCCTTCCAAGGAGTTGCAACCTGTAAGTTCCCAAGTTCACCCAATCGGTATCAGGATCCTTTGTGATGACGAAGACGGCTGTTCCGAAGTATCTCCCCCCATCCCTCGGGTAAAACTTTGGTGCTGGGAACTTGGTCAGGTCAACCTCATCGCCCATCATCTTGTTCTCCTTGCAGGGAGCTGTCTCCACCCAGCGAGGAGGAATCTTGTTCCGGCCTCTTTTTACCCACTCCCTCATGAGATCCACGAGGGTGGAATCGAGTGGAGCTCCCATTATGAGGGCGAGCCTCCTGGTGGTTGTGCAGGCACTCGTGAGGACAGGTGAGTCGTAGCCCTTGACCCTCTCGAAGAGGAGGGCTGGCCCTCCTTTTTCCTCATTGAGTTTGGCTATGTGCGAGAGCTCTAAATCCCAATCCACCTCGGCCTTTATGCGTTTCAGTTCCCCCAGCTCCTCACACTTCTGAATCCACTCCCTCAAGTCCATGGGGCTACCTCCATTCCTCTAGATTCTCTATGGAGCCAAAGGTGGCTCCCCTGTCAAAACGGGTTGGACCAAGTTGGGCCTTTTACTCCACCTTGAAGGGCCTCATGGCCCTTTCCATGAGGAGATCGAAGCCGCTTTTTGGACCTATGACTGGCGAGCTTTTCCTCTGACTCCATACGGTTTCCGGTCTGCTTTGGAGGATTAGGACATTGCCTGGGGCCATGAGATCCTTGTCTATGGCCCACTCGATGTCCATGGGCTTTCCATAGTGGAGCTCTATCTTCCGGCCTATCTTGGCTAACCTGATGACATCCTCGTCCAACATGCATTGATTCTCCTGCCTCTCCTCGGGGATAGGGATCTTCTGAACTGTTTGGGTCTCGAAATCGGTCGTGAAGTAACAGTGCTTCCTCGAGATTCTCTTGGAGACTATCTCCATGGTTATCTTGTCCACCACGAATTGATCGGGAGTGCACTCTCCGCTCACCACGCTCTCCCCGAAACCCCAATTGGCATCTATCACGATCTTGGATGGGTCGCCTGTTGCGGGATCCAGGGTGAACATCACCCCAGCATTCCAGGAATTGACCATCTTCTGGATCCCAACTGACATGGATATCTTCTCGTGCGGAAACTTCATCTGGATCCTGTAAGCCAAGGCCCTTGGCCCGTAGAGGCTTGCCCAGCACCTTTTGATCCTGTCCAAGAGATCGTCCATCCCCCTGACCCAGAGGAATGTGTCCTGTTGGCCAGCAAAGCTCGCATCGGGCAAGTCCTCTGATGTGGCACTGGACCTCACGGCCACAGGAAGGGCCGGAACCTGGCACATTCGGGAAAGCTTCCTGTATGCTGCGCCTATCTCGTCCTCTAGCTCCCAGGAGATGGGGGCACCCTCTATGAGGTGTCTTATCCGGGTTGCGGATTCCTCTATGGATTGAGGCGAGTCGGCCCTGATCTCCTTGAGAAGCTTTCCTATTTCTCCCTTTATCTTCGCCTCTTCCAGAAATTTATCGAAGGCTCTCGTTGTGATGGCGAAGCCTGGGGGGACTGGAATTTGAGCCCTCAGAAGTTCCCCCAGACTCGCATTCTTCCCGCCGACGAGGCCCAGGTCTTCTTTTCCGATTTCCTCGAACCACCGGATCAGATCCATCCTATCTCCCCCTCGAAAGCCCGTGTGTATTTTTCAGGCAGCCCTCTCCAGGATGGTCACGACTCCCTTGTCCCCATTGACGCGGATGGTATCGCCTGTGCGGATGACATTGGTCGCAATACCGGTTCCTGTCACAGCGGGAAGCCCGTATTCCCTGCACACTATCGCCGCGTGGCTCGTCAAGCCTCCTATGTCCGTGACCACTGCCTTGATCTTCGTGAACACTGGCGCCCACGATGGATTCGTCGTGGGACATACCAAGATCTCTCCCGGTTCGACTGTGTTTATCTCTTCCAGGAGCTTTATGACCCTCGCCCTTCCTTCTATGGCACCTGCCGAGGATGCGAACCCCTTGATCTCGCTCACCTCCTCTGGCCTGACTGTGCCTGATTTGAGCCACTCGTCCACTTTCTCCGAGGTCACACCCCAGAGCATCACAGTGAAGGGTTCGGCTATCTCCTCAGGAACTGTCCCCAGGGCAGGAGGCGGGCTCCATGATCTTGCGGCATTGAGGATCGCCCTTCTTTTTCTGGCCTTCTCCTTCCAGTAGGCGGAACGAGAGGGAACTCCTTCTCCCAGGGCATATGCCGTGACCATGTCCTCCAGGATCATGGGCACCTCGAACCTGTTGAAAAGGAAGATGTCCTCTTCCTCCTGGATCATTCCGTAGCGCTTGAGGAGGGCTGCGAATTCCCACATCTTCCCGAAGACTATGGTGTGGAACCAGTGTTCAACCCAGAAGAGGTGGTCTTCGGCGTATCGATAGATCTTTCGGCAGATGCGATATGCGTCATCGAATGCCTTACGGTCCTCCTCAGTGGATATGAGGGCTCTGTACTCCTGGGCCAGTTTTTCCCTCTCCCTCTCGATCTCCTCCAGGTAACGCTCGATCCTCTCACCCCTCTCGAGCCTCTCCACGTAGCTCTTGAGATAACCGAAGGGGACCTCCATGCGATTTATCCAGCTCCCCTCGTAGTGGAACCATCCACTCCCGCATGAGGCATAGAACCAAGGCCTCTTTACCTCCTCTAACTGCCTGAGCCACTCCCTTCCTTCTCCACTCCTCGAGAGGGCCTCGATTTTCGCCTCGGGGGGATCCTCCCTTTTCAGGATATCCTTGACTGTGGGCATCGTTGCAGCGAGCCTGGCGAGTTTGCAGAGCTCCTCCTCTGGCCTGTACATGGTCACAACTGCCCCAGCTACCAGCTTCCCTATGGTGCTCTCGGTTATGGTGGGAAAGAGCTTCCTGCAAGTGTCAGCGAACATGAGGTATGCCAGGTAGGAAAGGTTGAGGTACTCGAAGTGATATTGCCAGCCCTTGATGACAGCGTTCACGAGCTTGTCGTAACTGTCGATTATCTCGAAGGATGTGAAGTAGCCCCTAGGTGCCGGGAACACCACCTCATCGGGCTCGAAGGTCGGGAGCTCTTTGGGAACTTTGAGTTCCTCCACAGACTCGCCCAGGGCCTTGAATTTCTTGAGCCACTCCTCGTATAGCTCATCGAAGTGCTCGAACACGTAGAACACCCTCTTCTGGAAGAGCTCGGCCTTTTTCTGGATGATCTCTCCAGGAGGAGGCTCCACCGCGCAGATGAACATGTAACACCCCACCATCCTCTGGGCCACTCCCTGGGCTGGTGGGATGCAGAAAACTCTCGTATTGTATTGGGAAAGGGAGATTTGCCAAGCTTCATGGAAGATGAGGTCCCAAGGGTACATGGGATCCGGGGCGTGAATCTTGTCATGATACCAGAACTGCCTGTCCTCCCAATCGGCCCGCTCGGGGCTGAAGATGTAATATGGTGGATACATCTCTTCCCATCCCTGGAGCTCGGCGGGATACTCCACCTCCGATGGCCTGGGGAATCTCCTCTGAGACATGAGCCACCTCCTTTTCCAAGTGATATGGGGAACGAAAGGCCCCCCAACGAACAAACCCACACCAATTGTCACCGGATGGCTCCTTTATAAACCCCTTGCCTTACCGTGTCAAATGTTATATTTTTATGCGAAGCATAAACATTCCTTATGCTAAGACAGAGATCTACCGCCATGATCAACTTTTCCCAGTTGAGGGCTTTTTTCGAGGCAGCGAGGACAGGGAGTTATTCCAGGGCTGCTTCGTCTCTTTTTCTCACTCAACCTGCCATAAGTGCCCAGATCAAGGCCTTGGAGGAGTCCTTCGGGTTCAAGCTCTTTCGCAAATTGGGAAGGCAGATGGTCCTCACTGAGGCCGGCTCCGAGCTCTTTCAGTACGCCAGGAGGATTTTCGAGCTGGAGACGGAGATCGAGAAGATGGTATCCGAGATCCACAAGCTAGAACGGGGAGTGCTGAAAGTAGCAACCACAAAAACTTATGCTCGCTACTTGATGCCTTCCATAATGACCAGATTCCACAGCGCACATCCCGCAGTCAAAATAGTGCTGGATGAAGGAAGCTCCCTCGAGATGCTGAAAAGTGTCCTGGAGCTGAGAAACGAACTCGGCATCATGGCCAAGGTGGAAGAGTTCGCCAAGATCGAGTACATTCCGTTTGCTCGGGAAAGGATAGTCCTTTTCGCTTCAACGCATCACCCATTTGCAAAGGAAGGGAAAATACGCTTCAAGGACTTGAACCATCAGCCAATCATCATGAAGGAGAGAGGCTCTGGCACCCATGCAACGGTGACGAGGTGTTTTGCTCGCCACGGACTCACCCCTAATGTCTTGGTGGAGACGAGCAACATCGACTTCATAAAGGACATGGTGAGAAAAGGAGAGGGGGTCTCCTTCTTGGTCCAGCAGGCAGTGGAAGAGGATGCTGCCTTGGGTCATGTGCGAATAGTGGAGATAGAGGATGAGGAGATGGTCTTGCCCGTTTTCATAGTTGTGAGAGAGGGTGACAAATTGTCGCCAGCGGGCAGGGCATTTCTGGAAATTCTCATGCAGATCAAGGAGGAGAGGTTTTCCAAAGCCGAGCTCTAGGGGTTCTCAAAAAGCTATGACTTGCCCCCTTTCCACCCTCAAAATCCCCTCTAGCAATGCCTCGTGCACGGCTGTCTGCGGGTCCATGTGGAAGCGAGATATGGGATAGAAACCGTGAATTGGCGTTTCAGGAGGAGAGAGGAATATGCACAGCTCTCCCACCCAGCCCACAGGCGCTTTCCTCGCCCGGGCCACTATGGTAAAGCCGCGGTAGTCCACGTAGAGATCCCCTCCAGGAGGCACAGAGGGGACATTTTCTCCCTCCTCTATGAGTGGCCCAGTAACGTAGAACTGAACGCTCGACACGGCCCTCTTCAGGCCCCTCGGTTTTTTCAGGCCATAGGCCTCAGGTGGCCCGAGGGAAACCCCTCTCTGACCGGAAAACCAACTCTTCCTTTTCTATGAGATCCCCTACGCTCTAACCTTACACCCATATCCCTTTTGGGTCAATGTACCCGCCCGGTGGCCAAGGGGGACATGCCTCGATCAAGCCCGAGCCTTCCTCGCGGGCGTGCGGAGCCCGCCCCTCCGCGGGGGGCCTGGCGATGGTATCCGGCCTTGAAAGATGAGGCCCCGAGAATGCGCGGGAGGTGGTTTTCTCGGAGGGACGCACTCCGTGCGTCCGCTTGATACGGCCGCACGAATGCCGAAACATTCCATTTCAACCCGATGCGTAGGCGAACGGCCGGCGGCCTAGCGGGGATATGCCTTGGTGAGGCGGGTGCCTTCCTCGCGGGCGTGCTGAGCCCGCCCCTCCGCGGGGTGGGCTATCCGAGCTAGGATGGCCTTGCGGGGGAGGGCCCCGAGACGACGCGAGAGGCGTTTTTCTCGGAGGGACGCGGTCTCCGCGTCCGGATTGCAGGGCCGTACCCAAACCGAGGCACAAGATAATCAACGGGGGCAAACGAACGCCTGGTGGCCCAATGGGGCGATCTTCCGGAGGAAGCAAAGCGCCGCTAGCGGGCGTGCGGAGCCCGCCCCTCCGCGGGGGGCCTGGCGATGGTATCCGGCCTTGAAAGATGAGGCCCCGAGAATGCGCGGGAGGTGGTTTTCTCGGAGGGACGCACTCCGTGCGTCCGCGTGCCAAGGCCGAACTCAAGCCGAGGCATCGCATTCCCACCGGTGCGTTTACGATGAGCCGGTGGCCAAGAGGAGGCGACGTTCGGGTTGGCGGTATGCGTCCCTTCCGGGCGTGCGGAGCCCGCCCCTCCGCGGGGGTGGACGATCGGAGGGGGATGCCCTAGCGGGGTAGGGGCCGGTGACGATGCGAAAGGCGATTTTCTCGGAGGGACGCACTCCGTGCGTCCGCAGATACGGGCCAAACGCATATGAGAGCATGGCATCGTAATCAAAGGCTGAGCCAACGCCCGGTGGCCAAGGGGGACGTGCCTCGGTCAAGCCGAGGCCTTCCCAGCGGGCGTGCGGAGCCCGCCCCTCCGGGGGGGACTAGCCTAGCATGGATGGCCGTGCGGGGAAGATCGGAGATGACGCCGAGGGAGTCTTCTCGGAGGGGCGCGGTCTCCGCGCCCGCGTCGTAAGGCCGAATGCAAGCCCGGGCATCTCATTTCCACCACACGCCTCAAAGATGACCCGGGGGCCTAGTGGGGACATGTATCGGTTAGGCCCAAGCCATCCCTGCGGGCGTGCAGAGCCCGCCCCTCCGCGGGGTGGGCTATCCGAGCTAGGATGGCCTTGCGGGGGAGGGCCCCGAGACGACGCGAGAGGCGTTTTTCTCGGAGGGACGCGGTCTCCGCGTCCGCATGCCAAGGCCGGACTCAAGCCGAGGCATCGCATTCCCACCGGCGCGTTTACGATGAGCCGGTGGCCCAAAAGGGGGTAATGTTGGGGTTGGCGTGATGCTTTCCTTGCGGGCGTGCAGAGCCCGCCCCTTCCCCGAGGAAGTGCGCCAAAAAATATGGCCTTGGGAGCCAAGACACCTAAACCTGGCAAGGCGGCCATTTTCTCCAGGACGGATCCCACCCCGTGGAGGTTGGTTGCCAGCCCTTGGAAATGCCCCAAAAAACCGCCTTGCTCTTTCCGAAAGAGAGACTCTGACCGCCCGATAGCCTGTACCCCTCGAGATGGAAGAGTTCTAGTCTCCACTGAGACAAAACTTGGCACCCATGAGATCTCTCCCTTCTTCCGGGAATTTTTTGGCTGATCTCGAAATTCGAGAATGCCTTTTACATGAATCCCTTCGTGGGTTTTCTTCCCCTTCGAGGCCGGATTTTGTCCCATGGGTGATCTTCTCTCTCGCAAGCCTTTGGCGAACTTTGGGTCTCTGTGTTCGATCTTTCCGTAACAGATCCTTAAAGGAAACCCCTCACGGAGCGCTTATGGAATGGTGCCTCTGGCCTGGACAACTGGGCAGTGGTATCATGTGGGCCTGGGTCTTTTCCTGGAAGAGAGAGGCCAGGAAGAGGCTTGCTGGATGCCACAGGGTCAGAAGAGCGAAAAACGCTCTCTGTAAAAGAGGAGCCAGAGGGAGAATCGAGAGATATAACCCCTTTCAGAACCCCAAGCGCATCTTTTCGGCCCAGCCAAGGAAAATACGAGAGAAGTCCATTAAATTGACTTTCGACTGAGGATACAAAAGTGGAACAAACGACCCTTTCTTCCCAGCGCACGGCTAGGTGGCTTCTCCTCGGGGCTGCCTTCTGTGTCATGATGGTGATCAGCATTTATCAATACTCCTGGTTTCTCTTTGCGGACCGAATTCACAGGGAGCTGGGCTGGAGCCTGGCCTCCTTGGGCCTCATATACACCATCTTCCACTATACATCCACCCTTATTCTTCCTTTTTCCGGATACCTTGCGGACTCCTATGGACCCAGAACCATTGCCATGGGAGCAGCGATTCTGGTGGGGGCAGGTTTGGTCCTGTGCGCTCTTTTCACGAGTCCCTGGGCCTTTCGTGTATGTTACGGGCTAGGGGGAGTCGGTGGAGGGATACTCTATGGCCTCTCCGCCGCAATGGCCATCAAATGGTTCCCAGAGAAGAGGGGGATGGCCTCTGGGCTTGTGGTCTTTGGATTCGGGGCAGGAACAGCCCTCTTCAACATGGGAATAGACTGGTTACTGGATACTCAAGGCCTCAAAAGGACACTGTTTTTCTTGGGTCTGGGATCCATGGCTGTGCTTTTGCCTCTCTGTGCCCTCTACAATTACCCTGAGGGGGAGGGGACATCTGAGGGAGCCCCCCCTGAGCCCAACATTGGACCTTCGGCTCACTCTTGGAAGCCACTCGAGATGGTCCGAACCCGCCAATGGTATTCCATTTATCTGGCTTTCACATTCAGCGTCTCGGTGGTCCTTCTTTTCGGAGCTCATATGAAGACCATGGGGACATATTACTCCCTTCCCGAGGGATACATGAAGATCCTCATGGTTCTCTTTCCCCTCGCCAATGGGTTGAGCCGGGTGATGGCTGGCGCAATATCCGACAAGTTGGGAAGGGAGAGCACATTGGCCATCTTCTACACTCTTCTTGGAGGGGCCATATTAAGTCTGGCCCTGCTGGGAGATATCCCAACTCTGTTCGTCTCAATGGTGATATTGGCCTCCCTTTTGGGGGGAGCTCCTTTCGCCATCTATCCAGCGACTATAGGCGACTATTATGGCTCCAGATACGCCACAGCGAACTATGGAATCACTTACACTGCGAAGGCATGGGCTGGCCTCATCTCAGGATGGCTGAGTGGCTATCTAGTGACCAAGTTCGGCTCTTACAATGGTCCACTGCTCTTCATGGCTGGAGGGTGTCTCATCGCCGCAGTGCTCTCGAATCCATGGGTTCTAAAGCCTCCCCTCCCAAAAAGACAGGGGCATACCTGAACCGGATCATTGGATGAAGCCCATGGCCTGGGGAGTTGAGGCCCAAGCCTCCAACGGGCAACCACATAGTGGGAGTCAGGGTATGCGCAAATCCGTGAAAAGGGGGCTTTGGAGGGTGAACAGGTCCGGCCAATCATGTCCTCACCCTAGGCCCCCTAACGGATGGAGCGGGGAAGGAGTCCTGCTCCTCAGAGGGACGATACCCTCCACCCACCCTTCTTCAGAAGGGGGACCAATCCCCCTTCCCTCAAGAGGTCCCTCATGAAAGGGGGGATGGGATTGAAGAAGTAGCTCTCGTCTCTGGTCAAGTTCTTTATCTCGCCTTTTTCCAGGTCAAGAGAGAGCCTGTCCCCCCTTTTCACCCTCTCGAAGGCCTCTTTACACTCTACAAGTGGCAGGCCAATATTGAATCCATTCCTGTAAAAGATCCTCGCAAAGCTCTGGGCAATTATGGCCGATATGCCCAGGGCCTTTATCACAGCAGGTGCGTGCTCCCTCGATGAACCACATCCGAAATTTCTCCCTGCCACTATCACATCTCCTGGCTCCACCTCTCGGGCGAATCCACTGTCCACATCTTCCATGCAATGGGGAGCCAGGAGAGAGACGTCCCAAGTGGTCAAGTATCTAGCTGGAATTATAGTATCTGTGTCCACATCGTGTCCGAAAATCCAAGCCTTTCCCTCGTACTTCAATTGAGTGCCTCCTTTCACCTCTTACTTTAGAACCTCCCCAGGGTGAGCGATCCTGCCGAGCACAGCAGATGCCGCAGCGACGATGGGACTCGCCAAGTATATCTCGCTTTGGGGATGGCCCATACGGCCCAGAAAATTGCGATTTGTAGTTGAGACGCACCTCTCGCCCTTTCCCAGCACCCCCAAGTGGCCTCCGAGACATGGACCGCAAGAGGGAGGGCAGATGGTGGCCCCTGCATCGGCGAAGATCTCCAAAAGTCCCTCTTTGAGGGCTTGGAGATAGATGCGCCTTGTAGCAGGCAAAATGAGAAGCCTCACTCCAGGGGCGACCTTTCTCCCAGATAAGACGCCCCCTGCGGCCCTCAAATCCTCCATTCTCCCATTGGTGCAGGAGCCTATTACCACCTGATCTATCCTCACCCCGGATAGCTCCTCTACTGGTCTCACATTTCCTGGGGAATGGGGAATGGCCACAACTGGACCCATGGAGGATACATCGTAGGTTCTCACCTCCTCGTATTCGGCCCCATCATCCGGAACCGGAATCTCCCAGCCTTGTGGGAGGAAAGAGGCCAAATACTCCCTGGTCTTCCCATCCACCTCGAAGATCCCAGCCTTCGCCCCTGCCTCTATGGCCATGTTGGCCATGGTCATCCGACCCTCTACCGAGAGCCTAGAGATGGTGCCCCCCGAGAGCTCCAGGGCCTTGTAATTGGCCCCATCAACTCCGAGGTCGGAGATGGTCTTGAGGATGAGATCCTTTGCCGTGACCCAGGGAGACAATTCCCCCTCGTAGACGAGCTTTATGCTCGCAGGCACTTTGAGCCATGCCTTTCCCGTCACCCAAACCGCCGCGATATCCGTGCTCCCAACACCTGTGGCAAGGGCACCCAGGGCTCCGTAGGTGCAGGTGTGGCTGTCGGCCCCCAAGACGAGCTGGCCTGGAAGCACAAGCCCCCTTTCGGGAAGAAGTGCGTGGGCGATTCCATCGTTCTCGAAGTACAGGGAGATCCCCTGCTCCCTGGCGAATTCCCTGCATTCTCTCACCTGCTCGGCCGAGGGAATGTCCTTGTTGGGCGTGAAATGGTCCATGACGAGCACTATTCGGGAAGGGTCCACAACCCTCTCAGCTCCTGCCTCCCTGAAGGATCTTATGGCAATGGGCGCTGTGACGTCATTGGCCATGGTCAAGTCCACATCCACGAGGAGCAATTCCCCTGGCTCCACCCTATCCCTTCCCGAATGCCGGGCGAGAATCTTCTCAGCTAGAGTGCTTCCTCTCTTTGCCTTTCCCATGTTCACATCTCCTCTTTTATCTGAAGGGGGTATCTCTTCCTGTACTCCAGCCTGTTGAGGGCATTCACGTATGCCTTGGCACTCGCCACTATGACATCTGGATGGGTGCCCTGCCCCACTACCTCGTGTCCATTTGCCTCCAGTCTCACCGTGACCTCTCCTTGAGCATCTGATCCTCCTGTTATGGCATTTATGGCGAACCTCTTGAGCTTTGCCTTGGTGCCAGTTATTCGAGCTATGGTCTGGAACGTGGCGTCCACTGGACCTATGCCGAAGCCAGCTCCCGCATGCTCCACCCCATCTATCTCGAGCTTGACACTGGCCGTCGGCACAGTGACACTTCCGCTCGTAACATGGAGATAGACGAGCTTGTACTTCTCGGGAACTCTGAGGACCTCGTCCTCCACTATGGCCTCCAGGTCCTCATCATATACATCCTTGTTCTTGTCGGCCAGAGCTTTGAAGCGCTGGAAAACTCGATCCAGATCCTCAGGCGTCAATTCATAGCCCAGTTTCTCGAGCCTGTCCTTCAGGGCATGTCTTCCTGAATGCTTTCCCAGCACAAGGGATGTCTGGCCCCATCCCACTGATTCGGGTGTCATGATCTCGTAAGTTCTCTTGTCCTTGAGAATCCCGTCCTGATGAATTCCCGATTCGTGGGAAAAGGCATTGGCCCCGACAATCGCTTTGTTGGGCTGCACGGGAATCCCTGTTATTCTCGAGACCATCCTGCTTGTGGGATAGAGAAGCTCTGTTCTTATCCTCGTTTCCACCCCGAACCTATCGGCCCTTGTCTTCAGGGCCATGACGACCTCTTCCAAGGCAGCATTCCCCGCTCTCTCTCCTATCCCGTTTATGGTGCACTCCACTTGTCTTGCCCCTGCAAGCACAGCAGCTAGGGAATTGGCCACGGCAAGTCCGAGATCGTTGTGGCAATGGACACTCAGAGTGGCTTTGTCTATGTTGGCCACTGAGTTCCGGATCTGCCTTATGAGCTCACCGAACTCATCTGGAGTCGCGTAGCCCACTGTATCGGGAATGTTGACGATAGTAGCGCCCGCTTCTATGGCTGCCTCCAGGACCTGAAAAAGGAATGTGGGCTCGGTCCTGGATGCATCCATGGGAGAGAACTCCACGTCATCGCACAGTTGCCTTGCGAACCTGACCATTTGAGCCGCCCAATCGAGCACCTCTTGCCTGTCTTTTCTCAGCTGATAGCGGAGATGGATATCCGAGGTCGAGAGGAACACATGGAGGCCTGGCCTCCTGGCCACCCTGACCGCATCCCATGCTCGCTCTATGTCCGTCTTCTCGCACCTTGCCAGAGCGACCACCTTGGAGTCCTGAATCCTCTCGGCTATCCTCCTGACTGCCTGGAAATCTCCTTCAGAGGCCACTGGAAACCCAGCTTCTATGGAATCCACTCCAAGGCGCTCGAGCTGGAGCGCCACCTGGATCTTCTCCTCCACGTTCATTGTGGCCCCTGGAGACTGCTCTCCATCCCTCAAGGTAGTATCGAAAATTTGCACATACTCTGCCATGGTCTCCAAACCTCCTCCTAATCTTCGTCCGTTGAGAGCAATTGGGCAATTCTGTCGCCCACCTCTGAGGTGGACATGCCCATTTGCCCGGCACCCATTCCCCTCAATTCCTTGACAACCGTTCTCACAGCCCGATGTATCCTGGAAGCCGCCCTTTTTTCTCCGAGATGCTCGAGCATCATGGCACCGGCAAGGATCGCCGCTATGGGATTTATGGTCCCCTTCCCAGCGTGCTTCGGAGAGGACCCGTGGATGGGCTCGAACATGGACACCTTGCCGGGATGGATGTTCCCAGATGCAGCAAGACCTAAGCCCCCCTGAATGGCTGCCCCCAGATCGGTGATTATGTCCCCGAACATGTTGTCCGTGACTATCACATCGAACTCTTCAGGGTTCTTGACCATCCACATGCATATGGCATCCACGTGACCGTAATCTGTTTGCACATCGGGATACTCTCGGGACAATTCCGAGAACACCCTGTCCCAAAGGTCGAATATGTAAGTGAGGACGTTCTTCTTCCCGCAAAGGGTGAGCTTCTTCCTGGGCCTCGTTCTGGCGAGATCGAAGGCGTACCTGAGACACCTCTCAACGCCTCTTCTCGTCTGTATTGACTCTTGAACAGCCACCTCGAAGGGAGTGCCCTTGGCCATGGTTCCTCCAGCCCCGATATAGAGCCCTTCTGTGTTCTCCCGCACCACCACAAAGTCTATGTGCTCGGGGCCCTTGTCCTTGAGAGGGGTTTCGACTCCAGGAAGGAGCTGTACTGGCCTCAGATTTATGTAGAGATCCAGCTCGAACCTAATCCTGAGGAGGATCTCCTTTTCCAAGAGCCCTGGTTTAACATGGGGATGCCCTATGGCCCCCAAGTATATGGCATCCATCTCCCTGAGCTCTTGGAGGGCCGTCTCTGGAAGGGTCTCCCTTGTCCTGAGAAAATGCTCGCCCCCAAAGGGATACTCCACGGTCTCGAGTGGGAAGCCTTCTATCTCCGAACACCTCCTCAGGACCTTGAGGCCCTCCCTCACTACCTCCGGTCCCACACCGTCCCCTGGTATCAAAGCCACACGATATGCTCTCTCCATGATCACCTCCCCTTTCATGCGGTCGCATGCCTCATCTGGGCCAGGTCAAAGACCCAAGACATGCCTTTCCCCAAAAATCGAAGAGGCCGTTGGTTGCCCAACGGCCTCCTCAAAAATCCAAGGGCCGCGAGCAACCCCTTTGCCCGCGGCCCCACCTTTCCTACGCCATGACCCAATGGGACAGCGGGCTCTGGAGAAGGCTAAGGCCGAGAAGGAGGATCGTCTCCCTTTCAACCATTTTCCGAAGCCTTCTTGGTCCCATGCTCAATTCCCGTCTCCTCGAGTAAGAGTTTTGATAATGCTACCCTATCCCCGGACCCCAGTCAAGGCCAATGGGATCCATTCGCCCGCTCCTCACACTTCCCTTCCCAGAAGCTCACCATCGAGCCCGCCCTCTATTCTCACCCGGACCATATCCCCTTCCCTCCTCTTTCCCTGAGGGATGAGCACCTTGAGATAATTGCACGTTTTCCCCTGCATCCATCCATGGATTCTCTTGCTGGGCCCTTCCAGGAGAACCTCCACCTCCCTCCCCACAAAGCTCTCCATCCACTGAGATCTCCTCTCCCGGGACATTGCCCTCAGGAGAGAGGCCCTCCTCTTTATCTCCCCTTGGTCCACCTTTCTCTCCATGGTATACGCCTCTGTCCCCGGCCTCGGGGAAAAGGGAAACACATGCAAGTAGCTCCACGGGATGGACTCCAAGAACTCGAGGGTCTTTCGGAATTCCTTCTGGCTTTCGCCAGGGAAGCCCACGATGATGTCCGCTCCTATGGTGAGATCCGGAATCCTCTCCTTGAGCCAGAGGATCTTTTCTCGGCACTCCCTGGCTGTGTAAGGTCTCTTCATGGAGCTCAAGATTTGGTCGCTTCCGCTTTGAATGGGAATGTGTATGTGATGGCAAATCTTGGAGCTCGAGCATATGACATCCATGAGCTCTTTGTCCAAGTAGTGTGGCTCTATGGAACTGAGTCTGATCCTGGGTATTGAGAAACTCTGGATCTCCTCTATCAATCGAGGGAGGCTAAAGGGAGGATCCAGATCCATCCCGTAGGCAGCAAGCTGAACACCTGTTATCACGACCTCCTTTGTGCCCGACTCCTCCATAGCCCTCAAAGTCCTCAATATGGACTCTATGGGCCTCGACCTGCTAGGCCCCCGGGCCTTGGGCACTATGCAATAGGAGCAAGCCCCGCTACAGCCATCTTGCACCTTGAGGTAAGCCCTTGTCCTTCCTGGCAACCGCACCAGGCCTTCACCCCAAACTAGTTCCTCTTCCCTCAACTCGATGGGAGCCTCGCTCCTCTGGCACAGATGGGCCACGTGTTCTATGAGCTCTCCTCTTTTGCAGTTGGGATATGCGAGATCTACCCAGGGAGATCCTTCCAGGATCTCTCCATGAGCTTGGACCTGACAGCCCGATGCGATTATCAGGGCCTGAGGGTTTCTCATCTTGAGTTTTCTCATGAGCTGAAGGTTTTGCCTCTCAGCTTCCCCGGTCACTGTACAGGTCTGAACGATTATGATGTGAGGAGAATCCCCTTCCTTCGCCCTCCTGAGCCCCAGCTTCTCGAGGGCGAGACTCAAGGAAGCAGCGTCGTGTTGGTTCACCTTGCAGCCCAGAACGTGAATCGAGAAGATCTTCTCTTCCACCTTACCCTCGCCCCTCAGGGCCAAGGTCCCTGGATCCATCCGCCTCCCAGAACTTCCTCCCCCGAGTAGAGGACCACTGCCTGACCTGGGGTAACAGAGGGCTGGGGTTCCTGGAAAAGGACTCGCACCCTCTTCTCGGAGATTACCTCCACAGTGGCCTCTGCCTCCTTGTGCCTGTACCTTATGCGCGCCTTTGCAGAGAACTTGCTTCCCGGTGGTTCTCCCTTAACCCAAGAGAAGTCCTTGGCCTCAAGCCCCATGGAGTTCACCCTCGATCTGGGCCCCACGACTATCTTTCTCTCTTTCGGGATCACCCTCAGGACATAAAGGGGCTCCTTCCAGGGGATACGGAGACCTCTTCTTTGGCCAACCGTGAAACCGAAGAACCCATCGTGCTCCCCCAGCTTCCTCCCTTCCCAGTCAACTATGTCCCCGTGACCTCCAAGGTCGCCTTCGGCATAGAGAGAGAGGAATTCCCTGTAGTCCCCACCCGGTATGAAGCACACTTCCTGGCTTTCCTCCTTTTCTGCCACACAGAGACCCTTTTTTCTGGCAATGGCCCTCACTTCCTCCTTTGTGAGCTCTCCCAAAGGCCAAATGATCCTCTTCAACTCCTCCTGTCCGAGGGTGAAGAGAAAGTAGGACTGGTCCTTGGACGGATCTCGACCCCTTAGGAGCCTCAATGGGCCCTCTTCTCCTTGGGGGGCCACCCTAGCGTAATGGCCCGTTGCCAATCCCTGGGCTCCACTTTCAAGGGCCATCTGGAGTAATGCGCCGTACTTCACCCATTGGTTACACCTGACACATGGGTTGGGGGTGAGCCCTGAGAGATAGGAGTCGACAAAATCCTTTATCACAGTTTCCCTGAAGACCTCCCTCAGGTCCACTTCCCTGAACTCGACTCCCAGCTGCCTGGCAACTTCCATGGCATCTCTCTTGTCTCGAGGCGAACAGCAAGTCTGCCTCCCTGTTCTCTTGGCGAGGCCACAGTCCCAAAGCTCCATGAAAACGGCCTCCACTCGGAACCCCTGCTCCAGGAGAAGGAAGGCTGCGGTTGCGCTGTCCACACCACCACTTAAGGCAGCCCAGATGGGACCTTTTTCCCTTGCCAGCATCTTCCCCACTTTTTCGTTCGCAGGCCAAATCGAGCTCACAAGATGGCCGTCTGCATTGCCCTACTGGGACAAACGGGTATGCAGAGTCCGCACCCGCTGCAGAGCTTGTTGTCGAAGCGAATCTCCATTGTTGCCCGGTCCACATGCAGGGCCTGTGTGGGACATATGGCGGTGCATGCCCCGCAGTGGTAACACTTCTCCTCATCCCTCTGGATGTCCTTCTCCACGGGCTTCACCACTATGCCGCAATCCTTCAAGTACTTGATTCCCTTTCTGTAGTTGGAGAGAGGACCGCTCAGCTCCATCACCATATAGCTTTCTTGCCTGGGGAGGACCTCGGCCTTGAGGATGTTGAAAACGAGGTCATAATCCTTGACCAGTCGATAGACAATGGGTTTGTCCCAAGTGGACTTGGAAAAATAGAGCACTATCCTCTTCGAGACCTCCTTGGTCATGTGTCACCTCCTGGAGCTATGGGGCTTTCCCTACCTTTCTTCTATGATAGGCCTCTCGTGCGCAGAGGTTCAAGGGAACCCATTTGAGGAAGCCTATGGGAAAGGCCCGTCAAGGACTTGGGGGTCCATCCTTTGTGCTGAATGAGAACCTGAAACCCCCCTTGAGGATGTTGGGGCATCATCAGGCTCCTCAATGCTAGCTTCTCCTGCCAGAATTCGGCCTGGGAGCCCGAGGAACGCCTCTTTTCCTGTTCGGCCATCTCTTCCAGTAGACCCAGATTGAGCAAGAACTTGTCCTGTGTGATGATCCCGGTGGGAGCGAGACCCACTTCCTCGCCAGCTCTGATGAGGGCCGAGAAGTTCACGTGGGAACAGATGTCCTGGCCCCCAGGAAGCTCGTAAGGATCGCTGCTGGCCCTGTGGCCCCTGTATGTCATGAGAGAGCCTCCACTCCTCGAGGGATGGAATGTTTCAGCCCCCCTGAAGCCAAAATCCACCGTGATCACAGCCCCTTTTTCCAGAGAGGCTCCCACTGACCGAATCCACTCCAGGGCCTTGAGCCCAACCTCCACCCTTTGACCCTCCTGGAGGTGTGCGCCCTCTGTCTCGAGATATTCGCGAATCCTATGATCCGTGAGCTCTCCAAGAACCTCCTCTGTCTCTCGATCCCCGACCAAAACGAGGACCTCCCTCAACTCGCCCCCTCTCATCTCTACGAGATGAACCGGAAGAGAATCCACCAATTCATTGGATAGAATGCACCCACGGACCTTTCTTCGGGAGAAGAAATCAGCTGGGGCCTCCCATCTCACATTGGGGAATTGGGCCAGGTTCGCCCTCTGGATTGATTGGAGCATGGGGCTCACTTCCACCAGTGTAACTTCGAGATTTTCCATCAATAGGGGGGCCTTGCGGGATATTAGCTCCAACATGTCCCTCATCATCTGGCCCTTGCCAGGTCCCACTTCCACGAGCTCGAAAGATTGGGGAGACCCCATCTGCTCCCAGATCTCCATTACCTGCCTCGCCATGCACCTGCCAAATGCGGGATGGACCTGGGGATAGGTGATATAATCCCCGCCTTTCCCCATCGGTGCTCGAGGGGCAAAGTAATAGCCCAGCTCTGGATGATAGAGGCATATCTCCATGTAGAGGGCGAAGGGAATCGGCCCCCTTTCCTTGCAGATCTCCTTCAAATGTTCCCTCAGGGAAAAGAGGCGGTCCTTTTCAGGCGTCAAATTTACCCTTGCTCACTCAGAACCATATACATGGGAGAGGGCTGAAAACCTATTTGGCACCTCCAACCTGTCCTCCTCGAGGAACCTCTCCAAGGCCTTCCTAGCGATGCACCTGGAGTACCTGGACCAGCAGTTCTCCTTCTGGCAGAAACTGTGACTGGAACTCTCCTCTCTCTTTATCTGGTGATGTGGACACATGAAGCACGATCTCAGCATCATGGCTTTTCTCCCTCAAACCTTCTCAGCGAACGTCATCCTTGGATCTTCTCCAGCAGGGATTCGTGAATTTGAACCCTAGCTTGGAATCCGAGCACTTGCAGGAGTATCTCCACCCTGCCATTGTCGTCGAGCTCTCTTTCGAAAAGGGCCAACAAATCCTTGAAAGGCCCGGACTTGATTCTCACCCTGTCCTTGGGCTTGAGCCTCCTTCCCACCCGGACGAGACCCTGCTCATCCATTTGATCCTTTATGGTACGAATGACCTCATCCGGGACCGGAACAGGATCCTCCCCAGCCCCTACAACCCTCCTGACCCCCCGAGTCCACAACACATAGGGATAATCCTGAGGATAAGCGAAACGAGCGAAAAGATAGGAAGGGAAAAGGGGCCTTATGGCCTCCCCTGCCCGAAGCCTCCAATACCTCACCACCTTTATCCTCGGGAAGAAGAGCTCGAAGCCCTTTTCTCCGAGGCCACTCAGGGCCTTCTCCTCCTCCCTGGGATTGGTCTGCACCACAAACCAAAGCCGGGATCCTTCTTCGCCGCGTCCGTTGCCACTTTTCTCCAAGGAGCATCCTCCAAATGGGGCTCGGAAGCTCTCGCCAAAGAAGGCCCCATCTCCGTATGTTATGTAGACTATTCTCCCGCGCCACCCCTGTCAATGGCCTGGAAAAGGGCCTTGTCTTTCTTTGTTTTACCTCAAAATGAGAATACCTAGGACTTCCCTCCATGTCGCCCATATCCCTTCGATGGACCCACCCCGGTGAGGGCCTTGCCCTCACATCATAGCCCCCATCCGCCAAGGGACGAATTCCATGTCCCCATAGCCCAGAAGCTCGCTCTTCGTCCTCTCTCCGGATGCGACATCCAGGATCTTTTGGAAGATCCGAGCTCCGACCTCGGCGACGGACTCCTCGCCTCGAATTATCGTCCCACAGTCTATGTCCATATCGTCTTCCATAGCGTGGAAGAGCTCGCTTGTTGTCGCAAGTTTCACCACAGGAACTGGCTTGCATCCGAAGGCTGAGCCTCTACCTGTCGTGAAAGCGATCACGTTTGCCCCTCCAGCCACCATTCCCGTTACTGAGGCCGGGTCGTACCCTGGGGTGTCCATGAATACGAGTCCCCTGGATCGAACCTCTTCCGCATACTCGTAAACCTCCATGAGCGTCGTGGTCCCGCCCTTGGAGACCGCCCCCAGAGACTTCTCCAGTATGGTGGTCAGGCCTCCCCTCTTGTT
>Ga0078972_1000873_pt1 | contig 122627 bp, 118 predicted proteins | sample YelNatPaOPGAMG01_FD_67568 | JGI IMG/M metagenome (GOLD analysis project Ga0078972, IMG submission 67568) | Hot spring thermophilic microbial communities from Obsidian Pool, Yellowstone National Park, USA - OP-RAMG-01 (SPADES assembly) (version 2) | ecosystem: Environmental > Aquatic > Thermal... | reverse complement strand
GTAACCCGCCAACGGCGCAAGGCAAAGGTTGCTGTCCAGTGTCCGGTTGCCCAGTTGCAGCCTCATGGGCGAATCCATAACCGGGGTGGTGGCGGATTGCAATCCGCGGATTTCGGCAGTATCCTGCCGCGTGATGGTCGGGAGACAAATCCTTGCGGCGGTTGTTCTCGGGGCTCTGTGCGGTTGTGTCCACGAGCAGAATTACCGGGGCGCGTGGCCCGGGCGCGCTGCGCCCCGCAGTCGCGCCGGTCGGTCCGCGGCGCCGGAGGCGGCGGCGGCCGTTCCGGTGACGCCGGAGCCGGAGCGTCCGCTTCGGTACACCGGTGTGGCCGGGAACCATTGGGTGACGGCGGTGCGGGAACGTGGCGCGCGGGTGCAGCTTGAGGATCAGTCGGTGTGGGCCATTCCGGCGGAGGATTGGCCGGTCACGCAGGTGTGGTTGGTCGGCCAGAAAATTACCGTGACGGAGACCCCCGCCGGCGCGCAGCCGTACCGGCTGACCAATGCGGATCGCAATACTTCGGCGGCGGCAACGTTGGTGAGCGACGACCCGCGCTGACGCCGTCAGCGCTTGATCTTCAGCCGCAACGTCGTGATGCCGCCCGCCGGCACGGTGACGCGCGCCGCGCGCCCGACGAGTTTGACGGTGGGGGCCGATAGGGGGCGTTCGAGTAGATCAACTTCCTGAGCGCCGGTTATCGCGCCCAGCAAGGCGGAGTTGAACTCAACGTGGGCCGGCGCGTTCCTGCCGGTCGGGTTGAGCAGCCGCACCACCACGTCACTGCCGGACTCGGCCTGCTTGACGGCACTGAGCACTGCTCCGCGGACTTTGATCAACTGCGCAGCCGCCGGCCATGTGCCGGGATGCGCGTCGGTCCCGATGACGCGGAGGGGGTGGTTGAACTCCTGCCCGAGGTGCATCGCCTCGGCCACCGGCAATGCGCCGGTCAGCGGTTGCAGGGCGAGATGGACTTCGTGCGCGCCGATTTCCGGCAAGATGTCCGGGTCGTAGCTGGCGCGGATCAGGTTCAACCGGAGCGTGCTGCCGGTGAGGGAATGGCCGTGCTTGCAGTCGTTGAGCAACAGGCAGCCGCCTTCCCGGCCGGCGACTTGCGCCCATTGGAGCGCGGGAACTTCCTCGCCCTGGTTCAACGTCCGGTCAATCGCGCCAAACGGAATCTCGTACCGGCCGCGCGCGTCGGTCAACGCCAGCGGAACGGCCAGCCGGAGCGTCGGCACACCGGTCTCCGGCGTGCCGCGTTGGAACCAGACCCCGGTCAGGTGGAGATAAAGTTTCGGGTCGCCCGCCCGCAGTTCGTAGGTCAACGTGAACGTGGACTCGTGGATGCGCAGGGCCACTTCGATGCTCGCCCGGTGCGGACCGGTCAGCCGGCGGCGGATGGCGGTGACGGCCGGCAACTCCACGGGGCCGGTTTGCTCGATGGTCCACGCGGTCATCCGGTGCGGGCGTTCCACGGCGTATTCGAGGGTGGCGCCGCGCACGATGGTTTGGCCGGTCTGCTTATTCACCAACGCCGCGATCCCGCCGGTCGTCGGGTCAACGTCCACGCGCAAGAGATCGTTCTCCATCCCCTCGCGGCTGCGCTCGACCGGGAGGTATGAGCAATGATGCACGAGACCGGTCTGGCGGACGCGGGGCGGGGTCGCCGGCGGCGGTTCTTCAGTGATCACGTAGCGGGCGTACCCCAGCCCGGCCACTTTGGCCGGGAACGCCAGCGTGAGGAACCGGTGCCCCCAGGAATAGCCGGCGTTGACGACCTGCGGCGCGATGAGCGTGCCGTCCGGCGCCCGCACCGCAAACGTCCGCGACTGCAACGGCGGGTCACCGGCGCCACCGCTGTCCCAGAGGGTCGCTTCGACCACCTCCTGCCGGTCGCGGGGAGTGGGGTTGAACACCACGAAGGGGCGGGGCCCGTCGCCGGCGCTTTGTTCCGCAGTCGAAAGCTGGCCGTTGGCCGAGTGGCAACCCGCTCCGGCGCCGAGGGCGCTGGTGATTTGGGCCGGCGGCGCCGCCGGGACCGCGGGGCCGGCCCCGGCGGTGTCCACGAGCGCGGCCAACCGCCGCCAGGCATGTTGTTCCGCCTGGCTCGTGGCGGCCATCGTTTTCTGGAACAGACCGTGGGTGTAGGTCCGCGTGTCGTGGACGCCGGAGCCGGGCAGGATGTCGTGGAATTGCGAGAACAAGGTGTCGCGCCACGCCGCGGTCAGCGCTGGCGCCGGCTGCCGGGTGGCGAGCCGGGCGAGGACGCCGGCCCGTTCGGCATCGAGCAACCGGTTTTCAGCGAACCGGTTGGCTTTTTTGATGAGGCTCTGCGAGGTGTAACAGCCGGTGACTTCGGTGTTGAGTTCGCCGCGAATCACCGGCAGCCGGTCGGACTTCTCCAGCCGCGCGAAAAATTCGCGCGCCGTCGAACACCGGACCGTCGGGCCGACCGGCCAGGTGTTGAGTTCCCGGATGTAGTGGATGTCGCGGCGGGTCGGGCCGCCGCCGTGGTCGCCGACGCCGTAGACGAAGAGTTGGTCGCGGCCGCCGGTGAGTTTCACGAAATCGCCGAACTGCCGGATCAACAGGGCGGCAAGCTGGTCGGCCCGGAACTGGCCGTTGTAGCCGGTGCGCATGTCGTTGCGGACGAGCACGCGCGAACCGTCGGGGCCTTCCCACCAGAAGGCGGTGGGTTTGTGCGGCGTGTGAATGCCGGGGCGGTGGAGGTAGGTGTATTTCACGCCGCCGCGGACGAGGTACGTCGGCATGGTGGCCGGATGGCCGAACGTGTCCGGCGCCCAGTCAATCGGCACGTCTTCCGGGCGCAGGCCGAACAGTTGGCGGAGATAGGACCGGGTGTAGAGCAGGTGCCGGCAGAGGCTCTCGCCGCTGGCCAGGTTTTTGTCGCCCTCGACCCAGTGGCTCGCGGTGACTTCCCATCGGCCCTGCTTGACGCGGGTGGCGACGCGGCGCAGCAGATCCGGCCGGTACTGCTCGAGAATGGCATAGGTGCTGGCCTGACTCTGGGAAAACGTGAACTCGGGATACTCGTCCATCAAGCGCAACACGGTGGTGAACGTGTCCACCGTCACCGCCACCGTCTCCGGCCACGACCACATCCAGTTCATGTCAATGTGCGCGTGGCCGACACAGTGGATCGTGTACGACTTGGCCGTCGGCGCCAGCGGCGCGAGGATGGATTCCACCAGGGCCGGCAGGGCGTCAAACTGACCGGCGCGCAACCCGGCGGCGAACCGGTCGCGGGCTTGTTGGATCAGCGGCCGCCACGCCGCGGCGTGGGCGGGCTGAAGTTCGCAGAGGAGGCCGGCAAAATCCAGTTGCAGCTCGGCGCGTTGGACTGCCTGCGCGAGCCGCGCGGAACTGTTGGCAAGCACATGAGTCGGAGTCATCGGGTGGACAGACTATCATGCCGCCGCCGGCATTGCCAGCCGGGAGTGGATCGGGTAGCATCGGCGGCATGGTCGGACCCGAAAAAGAAGCGGCGTTGCGCCAGCGAATGGCGGCGCTCGGCGTCCGGGAGGCGGACATCGTCGAATCGTTTGTCCGGTCGGCGGGGCGCGGCGGGCAGAACGTCAACAAGGTGGCGACCTGCGTGATGTTGGTGCATCGGCCGACCGGCTTGACGGTAAAATGCCAGACGACCCGGCACCAGGCGCTCAACCGGTTTCTGGCCCGGCGATTGTTGCTCGACAAGATCGAGCGGCAGCAGCGGGGCGGCGTTGAGGCGGAGCGGGCAGTCATTGCCAAGATGCGCCGGCAGAAAGCCCGGCGGTCCCGGCGCGCCAAAGAACGGATGCTGGCCGGCAAGGCCCACCGGTCGCAGATCAAATCACTGCGCGGCCGGGTGACCGCCGACTAGGAACCTCCAGCACTGCCCCGAGATTGCGGAAGACCAGCGTCCGCCTGGCCGCCGGTGATCAGGAAACATCCCGGTCACGCAGAAGCGTGCCCCTCCGGACAGCCAAACGCAACGGCCTGCTCCGAACGGAGTCGAAGCAGGCCGCGGCGAAGTCAGTCGTGTTACTTGGACGGTCCCCAGCAGAAGAGCGCGTGGTACAGGTTGTACGCGAGCACCTTGAGCTGTTGCCAGGCGCAGCCCAGCGGGCCGAACCAGAACGCCCGGCTATGCTGGATGGTGCCGCCGGCGCGGAGGGTGCCCATTTGCGCGGCGAGTTGTTCGAGTTGGGCGTCGCTGAGGCCGGCAAGCCGGGCGTCCACCTCGGCGCGGCTCACGCCGAGCGCTGTCAACTGTTGGGCAACGGCCGCGGTGCTGAGAAATTGATCCACCTGCTGCCAGGCGACCGAGGCGCGGGACGAGTCCACCGACTCCACCACGGCGGCTCCCGCCGGGAAACTGATCGCGACGGCGAGAACTGCTGCTGCGAACCATGCGTAACGTGTCTTCATTGCGATATCCTCCGTTCGTTGCCGGGAAACTACAACCAACCCCGGTGGGGTAGCAAGTCATTTTTGCGCGGGTTGTTCGTGGGGGTTGAGTTGCTTGATGCCGTCGTAGATGTACCAGGCGCCCGAGACGAGGGTGAACGCCCCGGCCAGCCAGAGCGGCCAGTGGTAACTGGGTTGCGGCACTTTCAGCAACACCCACCCGAGGGTGATCATCTGAAAGAATGTGGCGCATTTCCCCACCACCCGCGGCCGGGGCGCGACCTTCCCGGTATGCAGGTGGATCAGGACGGCGCCGACAATCAGGATCGAATCCCGGCTGATCACCAGGACCGGGAACCACAGCGGGAGTTGGGCAAAGGCGTCCCCGTTATCCCGGCTCAGCAGCACCAACGCGGAAATCAGCAGCGCCTTGTCCGCCAACGGATCGAGAAACGCGCCCAACTCCGTCTTCTGGTGGTAACGGCGGGCAATGTAGCCGTCCACTCCGTCGGAGAGCACCGCCACGGCGAAAATCACACAGGCTAGGGCGCGCTCCCAATCGTTTTCCACGCCGTGCCGGTAATCGCGGACGTAATCGAGCGTGATCCAGATGAACACCGGGATCAACAGGATGCGCAGAAGGGTAATCTTGTTGGCCAGCGTCATGGCTTGAATCGGCGCAGCCGGGCCAACACCCGGTCCCGGCCCAGCACTTCGAGCATGTGGTACAACGACGGTCCCGCGGACTGACCGGACACCGCCACCCGGCAGGGATGAATCAACTCGGCCGGCTTGATCCCCAACTCCCCGGCCAAGGCTTTGAGCGCCGCTTCCAAATGCCCCGCCTCCCACGCGGTCACCGCGGCGAATCGCTCCGCGAGTTTTGCCAGCCGGTCGCCGGTCTGCGGCGCGCGGCAGGATTTCGCCACCGCGGCCGGATCGACCGGGAACTCCTCCGTGAAGAAAAACCGGGTCTTTTCCGGCAATTCCTTGAGGAGCTTGATCTTTTCGTGGACCAGTTTCAGCACGCGCGGGTCGGCGGGGCCGCCCATGAACGGTTGGGCGACTTCGCAGAACCGCTCGAAGGGGAGCGCCCGGATGTACTCGCCGTTCATCCACGTCAGCTTCGTGATGTCGAACTTGGCGTTGTGCCGGAGAACTTGCGGCAGGTCGAACATCGCCACGAATTCCTCGATGGGCCGGACTTCCTTGCCGTCCTTGGGCGAGAAGCCGAGCAGACACAGGTAGTTGCGCACCGCTTCCGGCAAGAAACCGTCTTCGATGTAGCTGGTCAACGATGCGAGCCGCGCCTTGGCCGGGTCGGGATCGCGTTTGCTCATCTTCGAGCCGTCGAGGTTGAGGATCATCGGGATGTGGGCGTACTGCGGCGGTTCGACACCGAACGCCCGGAACAACGCGATGTGTTTCGGCGTGTTCGACAGATGATCCTCGCCGCGAATGACGTGCGTGACCCGCATTTCGATGTCGTCCACGACGTTGACGAAATGGAACACCGGGGTGCCGTCGCGGCGGACGATGACAAAATCCGGGTCGAGCATTTCCGTTTCGTTGAGCGGCCGGACGACGCGTCCGGCAATCAGGTCGAAAATCTCGATGGGTTGCCGGGTCATCTTGAACCGGATCGCGCCGTCGCGTTCGTAGGCCAGCCCGGCCTCCTGCAACTGCCGCACGCGCCGCCGGTAGATTTCCGCGCGTTGGGATTGGAAGTACGGGCCGCAGGGACCGCCTTTTTCCGGGCCTTCATCCCAATCGAGGCCGAGCCATTTCAGGCCGTCGAGAATCGTGCGCAACGACGCCTCCGAGTTGCGCGCCACGTCGGTGTCTTCGATGCGGAGGATGAACGTCCCGCCGGTGTGGCGGGCGTAGAGCCAGTTAAACAGCGCCGTCCGCACACTCCCGATGTGCAGGTAACCGGTCGGACTGGGCGCAAAACGGACACGAACATTCATCGGTCCGCACCCTAACAAACTGGCGCGGCGCCCCGCAAGCCGGTAACGACCCGCGGGTTCATTGCATCCGCTGGAGCACGTCGTCGAGCGTGCCGGCAAACGGGCCGGGCCGTTCCATCTTGATGGAGACGAGGGCGGCGGCAAACTTCAGCGACTCGGCCGGGCCGTGTTGGAGCCGCCACGCCATGTACCCGGCAAACGTCGTGTCGCCCCGACCGGTGCGGCCCACCACGCTCCGGTTGGTGAACCGCTCAAACAGCGTCTGGCCGCCGACGCGGGCCAACACGCCGTCGGCCCGGGTGATGACCACTTCGGGGCAGCCCCACGCCTCGAATTGTTTGGCCGCCGCTTCCAAATCGTCCGAGCCGGTGAGGATTTTCGCTTCCACCACATCGAGCTTCACCCGGTCGAGCAGGCCGGCGATTTCCGCCTTGGCCGGCACGTCGGCAAACGTGATCGCGCGGGTCCGGGGATTGACCTGCCGGACAAAACTCTGCATGTCGGCGGAGACACTGTAGCCGCGCGCCCGCAGTCCCCGGATCAGATCCACCGTGAATTCCTGGTCGGTGATGCCGGCCAGATGGACAAACCGCGATGGCACATCCGGCATGTCCTCGATCTGCATGAACCCGGCATTGGCGACCTGATCCATCTCGCGCACGTCCACGTCCGCGCACGGATGGACCACCCGCATCCGGGTTGTCTGCGCCGTGGGGATCAACCGGCATTCGATCCCCAGTTGGCGCATCGGTTCGAGGATGGCGGCATCGGCCGGGCTCATCCGGGTGACCACCAACACCCGGCAGCCGACGCGCGCGGCGGCGACCGCCCCGCACAACACCGCGCTGCCGGGCGCGGTCGTCGGCGCGCCCCGGTACGGGTGAATCTCGTCGTAACACATGTGCCCCATGAACGTGATGTCAAACATTCGTCCTGACCTCCACGCGCCCGCCCGGCGCGATCCGTTGCCAGGCGCCGTCGCCCACGCGCACCGGCACCGCGCAAGCCAATTCGTCCCCCACGGTCACCGCCACCTGGCCGGGCGTGATTTCCACGTCCACTCGTTGAAAATGCCAGTGCACCGTGAACGCCAACCGGCGCCATTGCCGGGGCAGGTTCGGCCGCACGGTCAGCCCTTCCCCGGTCGCGTCCAAGCCGCCGAACCCGAACACCACGGCGCCCCACGCCACGGCGCCGCCGGACACATGCACGCCGCGCTCCGTGTCGAGGTTGACGTCGTCCAAATCCATCCGGCAGGACTGATGGAGGTAGTGCAGGGCTTCGTCGTTCAACCCGCACCGGGCGGCGGCGTAGGCCATGCCGGGCAGCGACAGCGACGAGCCGTGCAAGGTCCGGGCGTTGTAGTACTGCCAGTTCCGCCGCCGGATTTCGCGCGGGTACCGGCTCTCGAACGGGAGAAACGCCGCCAACACGTCCGGTTGTTTCACCGCCTGCGAATGGGCGCAGTAGGTCTCGCAAATGCCGTCCAGGTCCGGCGCCAACTGAAAATATCCCTCGAACTCCTCGATGATCCCGTCCGCGTTCGGCTCGATGATGAACAACTGGTCGGCCATTTCCTGCCACTGCCGGGCCTCCGCGCCGGTGACGCCAATCTGGCCGGCGATTTCTTTGTAGGCCTCCTGCCGGTAGAGCGCGGCGGCGGCCGCCAGGTTCCACTGGGCAAACAGCGAGATGAACACGTTGTTGTCGGCAAACGTGTGGTACTGGTCCGGACAACCGATGTCCGGCAGATCATACCGGCCCCGCGCCGCGTTCCACCGGAGCCGCGACGCGTAGAACCGCGCGGTCTCGAACGTGAACTCGGCTCCCATGTCGCGCAGCACCGAGTTGTCGCCGGTGACCTCCGCGTACCGGTGGAACATATGCGCGGCATCGGCGGAGATGTGGATTTCCCGGTCCTGCAGGCACAGCCACGGCGCGGTTTCTTCCTGGCCCCGCGTGGAGGTTTCCCACGGCACCTGCGCGCCCTTTGCGCCCCACCGGCGCGCGTTTTCCCGGTACTGCGGCAGTTGGCGGTACCGGTATTCCAACAGTTTGCGCGCCTCCCGCGGCCGAGTCATCAGGTAATAGGGAAACATATGGAAATCCATGTCCCAAAACGTCAGAAACCGGTACCCGTGGCCGGTCAGCCCTTTGATCGGCACGCCCGTCCGCTCGGCAATCGGCGAGAACGCCATGTGCAGGTGCATCTGGCCGAAATTGAACCCCTGCACGGTGGACGGTGCCCCGTCGAACTCCACCCGGCTCGCGCGGAGCCGCTGGCGGTAGCTCGCGATGTGGGCCGCGCGGTTGGCGGCAAACCCGCGCGCCCGTGCCGCCTCGGCCTGCCGGCGCGCTTCCGCCAGCGGCATCGTGCCGGCCACGGCAAACAACGCAATCGAAATTTCGTCTTCGCTCCGGACCACCGCCTCGCATTGGGCGATGGCCACCGAAATCCGGCTGCCCCGCGTGATACATTCCAGCCCGCGCGCGCCCGGCGACGCGAAGCGTTCGCCCGCGTGCCACAAGACCACGCCGTTTGTGTTGGTCACGGACTCGTAGAGGTAACCGCGGAGTTCCACCGGTGCCTGGTGGTCCAGCCGGCGCACCCGCGCCTGGAGACAAACGAGATGCGGATCCGCCATGCTCACGAACCGCGCCGATTCCACCCGCGTCCGGCGTCCCGCCGCATCGCGGAACACCAGCGTCCGGCGCAGCACGGCGTTGTCCATCTCCAACACCCGTTCGGCGCTCAGGACTTTGTGGGTTTCGAAGGAGAACGGCACTCCGCCCACGCTCACTTGCAGCGCCACCGGGAAGGGCAGGTTCGGCAGGGTCACAATCGCCTCGTCGCCGAGGCCGGCGAGCGCGTCCTGCCGGATGCGTTGCGGATGGCTCAAGATATGATCGGGATCATGAATCCCCAGCAGACTGGCGGGTCCGAGCGCGTACGTTCCCGCGACGTAAAACTCCGGGCGGCCCCACGGCGGGCATTCCTCGTGCGCCCCGCGCAAGCCGAGCATGCCGTTGGACAGGGCAAACGTCGTGCCCAGTTTCCCTTCCAACTCCTTCTTTGTGGACTGGACCCAGTACCGCCACAATGGATCACGCGCCTGCATGTGCGCCTCCCTCGTGGCGTTCGTGGTCGCGGGCGACCGTTTTTGTTTTCTTGAGTCGAGGCATCATCGGGGCGGGATGTTGCCTCAGGAAGGGGCACTTTGTCCATCCCCGACAACGCTCCCGCCCGGCGCCGCGTTAGACCGTGCGGAACAACTCCCCGACCGGGAACCGCACTTTCGCGAGCGCCGCATATTTGTCGTCGGCGCTCCGGTACCCGAGCGCGCAACACACCACCGCCGTGTATCCCTGCGCCGGTAAACCGAGAATCCTGTCGAACTCGGCCGGCGCGAATCCTTCCATCGGGCAGGCGTCCACGCCGAGCAACGCGGCGCTGGTGAGCAGATTGCCGAGCGCGATGTAGCATTGCCGGGCCGCCCATTCCGGGACGCGCGCCCGCCCGGCCGCGCCGAGCAGGCTGCCGGCCATCATTTGCCGGTAACCCGCCAGCGCCGCGCGGTGCCCGCCGCGGATCGCGACAATCCGGTCGAGGAACCGGTCAATCTCCGCTTCCGTCAGGCCGGTGCGCGCGGCGAACACGAGGAAATGCGACGCGTCCACCACCTGCCGCTGGTTCCAGGCGTGCGGCAGCAACTGCGCGCGGGTGGCCGGGTCCTGGACAATGATGAACCGGTAGGGCTGCAGCCCAAACGACGACGCCGTCAACGCCAGGACCTCTTGCAGCGTCTTCCATGTTGCCGCCGGGATTTGGCGATGGGGGTCGAACACCTTGGTGGCGTACCGCCACTGGAGCGCTGCGAGGAGTTGTTGGTCTGTGATCATGAGTTCCTTTCCGTTGGATGCTCTGACCATAGCACAGGCGCGGCCGAATGCAGCGGGTCAGCGAGCAAAAATTGGCTCGAAAACCGCGCCGCCTTTCCCTACAATGAGGCGCGAGGAGGTTGATCATGCCGGAACTTGCGTATGTGAACGGACAATTTATGCCCCTGGCTCAGGCCACGGTACCGGTGGAGGACCGGGGGTTCCAATTTGCCGACAGCGTCTATGAAGTGTTGCGCACCTACGGGGGGCAGCCGTTTGCGCTGGACGAACATCTGGCCCGGTTGCGCCGCAGTTTGGCGGCCATCGCCCTCGACTATCCCACCGACAACCTGCGCGGAATCATCGCCGAAGCCGTGCGCCGGGCGGCGTTCCCGGAAGCGGTCATCTACCTGCAAATCACCCGCGGCGTGGCGCCGCGCCACCGCGCCATCCCGGCGCAAGTGCGCCCAACGCTCGTGCTGACCGTCCGCGCGCTCGTGCCGCACCCCGAGTGGCAGGAACACGGCATCCGCGTCATCACCGTGCCGGACAACCGCTGGGGCCGGTGCGACATCAAATCGGTCGGGCTGTTGGCCAACGTGCTCGCCCACCAGGCCGCCCGCAACGCCGGGGCGCACGACGCGATTTTTGTCGAGGCCGACGGCACCGTCAACGAATCCACCGCCGGCAACGTGTTCATCGTGCGCGCCGGTCAACTGCTGACGCCGCCCAAGAGCCACCGGATTCTCGCCGGCATCACCCGCGACAAGTTCCTCGCCATCACCCCGGTCACCGAAACGCGGATCACCGCCGCCGACCTGCTCGGTGCCGACGAAGTGTTTTTGACCGCCACCACGGTGGAAGTCGTGCCGGTGGTGATGGTGAACGGCAAACCGATCGGCTCCGGAACGCCGGGACCGGTTACGCGGCGGTCGTTGGAGTTGTTCCATAAAAACTTTCGGCCGGCAGGCCCGTCGCGCGGATAACCCGGTCGCGGAGGGCGTCCACCTCGGCGTCCGTGAGCGCCGCCACAAACTTCCAGGCCGGCACGCCGTCCACGCGCGTCATCGGTGGCCGGGCGACGGTGCAGACTTGCACCCGCTTGACGTTGCCGATTTCGCGCAGCCGGTCACAGTACGCGGCGATTTCGTCCGGCGCCGGCCCGACGCCGCGGATCTTCAGGAACAGGCTCTGGATGACCACCGGCCGATCCTGCGCGCAGCCGGTGATGTTCTGCAGGATTTTGGCGAATGGGATCCGGCTGCGGTTGATGAGCCGGTAATACGCCTCGGTGCCGGCATCGAGTTTGGCCCAGACCTCGCCGTCGTGGGCGTCGAGGAGTTGCAACCCGCGCTGCACGTCCGGCCGGTCCAGGCCGCCGGCGTCGGTGAGAAGGACGATTTTGACGCCGGGCGGTTTGACGCGGGCGATCATGGCCACGGTTTCGGAAAAATTGCGGAGCGTCGTCGGCTCGGCGTCGCCGCTCAGGGCGATGTCGGTGACGCGGAGTTGATCGTGCGGCACGCCGGCAAATTGCGGAAGCCGCGAGAGGTCCATTGCCAACATCGCGCGAAGTTCCCGCTCGGCGACGGCGAGGTCGAACGTGGTGACCGGCGCGGGCGTGGAGCGGTCCACCTGGCAGTAGAGGCAGTCGAAGTTGCAGATTTTGTCCGGATTGGTGTTCAGGCCGATGGAAATGCCGCGGCTGCGGCGCGAGAGCACCGGGTAGACGTACCGGAACTCCGCGAACTGGCGCGGATGATGTTGATGAGCGTTGAGGATGGCCACGGGGACATCATAGCCGGTGGCCGCGGGAATTTCCACAAAGGGAAAATGTGCAGGGCAGACGCATCTGATTTTGGCGGAGGCGAAATGTTTTCCACGCCCCAATGTCCGCGCCCCGCGCGCCGCAGGCTCTGTGTCCAGCGCAGAAAGCACTCCAGAACCCGTCCGAAAACCTCGTTTCTGAATGACAACGACTGATGAAATGGTGACAGTATCCAGATGCGCCGCTGCCCTGGGCCCATGGCCTCCGTCACTTGACAGAAGCCGGGCCGGTTGCTAGTTGAATGCCGGCAGGGTCGAGGAGATTCAATGAAACGACGATTGACTGTCATCACCTTGAGTCTGGCGGTTGGTTTGTGGAGCGCCTCGTGCCTGCAACAACCCCCCGCCGCGCCGACCGCCCCGTCCCCGCCGGCAGCATCCGACGTGCACCGCTATCAGATCATCGTGGCGTCCGAAGGTGACAAGGGGTCGGTGTTGTTCCTCTTGGACACCAAGGAAGGCGCAACGTGGCTGTATCGGCCGCCGCAGGGGGCGGCGGTGAACGGGTTTTGGAGCGACATCCCGCGCATCACGTACCCGCCGGACTTTTGGCAGCGGGCGTTCAGTCAACTCGGCAGTGCGCCCTCCCCGGCCGCCACCGGGGCGCCGCCTGCGGCAGCGAGCGCGGCTCCGGCCCGGTCAGGCCTGCCGGACAGCAGGTAATGATTACGCCACCGGTTTGGGGGCGGCTTGTTTCTTGCGGTCCTTCAACCGGCGCAAGCGGCGGAGGCGACGTTTTCTTTTGATTTCCTTGTTGTATTGCTGGCTCATGGTTTCCGTTTCGGTTTGCCCAACTGTTTGAGGAGTTTGGTGATATGGGCCTTGGCGTCTTTCGTCAAGGGCGCGCCATGGGCGAAGGTGGCGACTTGAAAAGTGATGTCCCGCAGCCGGTGGAGCGACGCGATGGCTTGGTCCCGGTCTTCCAGGAATTGCTCCGGCAACAACGCCGGTCCCCGGCCGGAGGTGTTGACGAGCACATCGCCGAGCAACAACGTGCCGCCGTCGGTCTTCGCGTAGAGCGCCGTCTCGCCGGCACCCGCGCCCGGCAAGTGCAGCGCCTTCACACCGCCGGGCAACGTTTCGCCGTCGAGCACGAGCACGTCAATCTTCGTGTCGCAATCCGCCGGCGCGGCCTCGTGGGCGTAGATTTGCACGTCGAACTGTTGGCGCAACCACCCGGCATCCCGGTCGTGATTGGCGTTGGTCAGGAAAATTCCGACCGGCGCGCCGAGTTCTTGCAGCGCCCGCCAATCCTCCCGGCCCGGCCGGACCGGGTCCACCACCCACACTCCCGCCCGGGTCCGGAGCGCGTAGCTGTTGAACTCGATCTTCCATGGAGCGTGGAATTTCGACCACCCGAACAGATTTTTCGTGACGGCGATCATCGCGGCGGCAGTCTAACCGGCCCGCGGCCATCCGGCAAGAGGGTTGCCGGCGCGAACGTTTCCGTGCACAATACCGGCATGATCTACCGCACACTCGGACGCACAGGATTGAAAGTCTCGCAACTCGGTTTCGGCGCGATGCGGCTGCCGATGGCCGGCGACCGCGTGAACCGGGACCTGGCCATCCCGATGATCCACCGGGCGTTTGAGGCCGGCGTGAACTACATTGATACCGCCACGATGTACTGCAACAACGACAGCCAATGCGCCGTCGGCGAGGCGCTCGTGGGCTGGCGCGACCGGATTGTGGTGTCCACCAAGAACCCCTACTTCGGCGAGGACGAGAAAGAATGGTGGACAAATCTGGAAAACAGCCTCCAGCGGCTCCGGGTGGATTCCATTGACATCTACAATTACCACGGCATCAACTGGGACAATTACACCAGGAACATCGCGCCGCGCGTCAGCCGGTGGATGCAGCGCGCCAAAGACCAGGGCCTCATCAAACACATCTGCACGTCGTTCCACGACGACAACGCCGCCTTGCGCCGCATCGTGGACACCGGCGCCGTGGCCGCCATCACGCTCCAGTACAACCTGCTCGACCGCCGGCTCGAAGACGGCATCGCCTACGCGCACGAGCAGGGCATCGGCGTCATCGTCATGGGCCCGGTCGCGGGCGGCCGGTTGGGGGCGGACTCCGCGGCCTTCGCGTCCGTCAAACACATCGCGGCGCGCGTGCCGGAGTTGGCGCTGCGGTTTGTATTGAGCAACCCGCACGTCACGGTCGCGCTGTCCGGCATGAGCACGATGCAACAGGTCGAGGAGAATCTCGCCATTGCCAGCGACCCCGTGGCGTTGCGGCCCGGTGATGACGTGGCGATCCGCGAGCACCTGGTCCGCCTGGAGAAGTTGACGGACCTCTACTGCACCGGCTGCCGGTATTGCCTGCCGTGCCCGCACGGGGTGAACATTCCCGGCATCTTCGATTGGTTCAACAAGGGCCGGATCTACGGCACCTGGGAATATGAACGCCAGCGCTACCGGCAATGTTTGCGCAATCAGCACGGCGCCGACCAGTGCGTCGAGTGCGGCGATTGCGAACCGAAATGCCCCCAACACATCCCCATCCGCCAACGCCTGCGGGAGGCGCACGCCGCGCTGACGTGAATCCGAGCGCGATCATTGTCGCCGGGGTGTGCGCCCTCATCGCGCTGCTGTACGCGCCGCTGGTGCTGTGGATCGGGCGCGCGAGCGTGCAGCTCACGCAACTCAGCACCGGGGCCGTGCTGGTGGCGGTGACGCTGGGGATCGGATTGCGCGACACGTGGCGCACGGCCCGGCCGCGTCCGCAGGTCAACGCCCACGGGGCGATGTTGCTGGCCTGGGCGATGATCAGTCTCGGCGCGGCCAGCTATCTGCCCGGCTGGGCGTTGCCGCTGGTGCTGTTGTCGTTCTGTCTCGCGGTGACGGCGGTGGTGTCGTTCGTGTTCGGGCAGGTGGGGGTCCGGGAATTCCTGCCGGCCATCGGCGGATTTTTCGCGCTGGGCGTGTTGGCCGGGCTGTTTCCGACACTCGACTGGCCGTTGCGCGCCATTGCCGGTCAGCAGGCCGGGCATCTGCTGGCCCTGTTCGGCCAATCCGTCGAACTCGCCGCCGTCGGTCACCGGCCGCCGGAGTTGCTGTTGCGGGTGGCCGGGCGCAGCTATCTCGTGGCGACGGAGTGCAACGGCTTCGGCCTGCTCACGTCGGCCGTGCTGGTGGCAACCATTCTGGCGTTTCAGGCACGGCTGCCGGGGTTGAGCAAGGTCGGGCTGATCGCGCTGGCGGTGCCCATTGCCATCGCCGGCAATTTCCTGCGGATCGTCGGCATCGCGCTGGTCGCGCCGCGCGTGCCGGTGCCGTACGGCTTGATTCACGAGGGCGTCGGCCTTATTTTCTACGTTGCCGGCTTGGGATTGATTTGGTTCATTGCGCGAAAGGAGACCTCATCATGTTGACTGTGCTTGTGCACGTGCGGGTGAAACCGGAGTCGGTGGAGGCATTCAAGGCGGCGACGCTGGCCAATGCCCGCGCCAGCCGGCACGAACCCGGTGTTGCCCGGTTCGATGTGCTCCAACAACAGGACGACCCCACCCGGTTCGTCCTCATCGAAACCTACCGGACGCCCGACGCGCCCGCCCAACACAAAGCGACCGCGCACTACGCCACGTGGCGGGATACCGTCGCGCCCCTGATGGCCGAGCCGCGGCACAGCGTGAAGTACGACTCGCAATGATTGCCTTCGAGTTTGCCACGGCGACGCGGATTGTGTTCGGGGCCGGCACGTTGAAGGAAGCCGGAACGCTGGCGCGGGCGTTGGGCCGGCGTCCCTTTGTCGTGACCGGCAAGGCGGTGGACCGCGCGGCGCCGTTGCTCCGCCAGCTACCGGGCAGCGCGACGTTTTCCGTGGCCGGCGAGCCGACCCTCGCCACGGTGCGCGCCGGCGTGGCGCAGGCTCAAGGTTGCGACGTGGTGATCAGCTTTGGCGGCGGGAGCGCGATTGATGCCGGGAAGGCGATTGCGGCGTTGCTCACCAATCCCGGCGACCCGCTCGATTACGTCGAGGTCATCGGCAAAGGCAAACCGATCACCCAGCCGCCGGTGCCGTTTATCGCGATCCCGACCACGGCCGGCACCGGCGCGGAAGTGACGCGCAACGCCGTGTTGGGGGCGCCGGAGCACAAGGTCAAAGTCAGCCTGCGCAGTCCGTTGATGTTGCCGCGCGTGGCGTTGGTGGACCCGGACGTGGTGGCGGCGCCGCTGGCCAGCCGGCTGGATGCGTTGACGCAGTTGATCGAGCCGTTCGTGTCCAAGAAGGCGAATCCGCTGACCGACGCGCTGTGCCGGGAGGGGATGCGCCGGTGGCGCGCGGGCGGCAATGAGAATTGGGCGTTGGCGGCGTTGTTCAGCGGGATGGCGCTGGCCAACGCCGGCCTCGGCGCCGTGCACGGGTTGGCCGGGCCGCTCGGCGGCATGCTCGACGCGCCGCACGGCGCGTTGTGCGCGGCATTGTTGCCGGCAGTGATGGAAATAAATTACCGGCTCGCGCCAAACAAGGAACGCTTTGATGAAGTCCGCCGGCTGGTCGGCGACTTGAGCCATTTGGAAGTGCCGTCGCTGCGGCACTACGGGTTGCGCCGGGAGGATTTCCCGGCGGTCGTGGAAAAAGCCGCCGCGTCGAGCAGCATGAAGGGCAATCCGGTGACCTTGACTCGGGAACAAATGGTGGAGATTCTGGAGCGCGCGTTATGAAACGACAACCGAACGTCATCGTCTTTTTTACCGACCAACAACGCTGGGACACGACCGGGCTGCACGGCAATCCGCTCGACCTGACGCCCAATTTTGACCGGCTTGCCCGGCAGGGGACGCACGTCGCCCACTCGTTCACCTGTCAGCCGGTCTGCGGCCCGGCGCGGGCGTGTTTGCAGACCGGGTTGTATCCGACGCAGTTGGGATGTTTCCGCAACGGGATCGCGCTGCCGCCGCAGGCCCAAACCCTGGCCCATTATTTCCGCGCCGCCGGTTACACCACCGGCTACATCGGCAAATGGCACCTGGCCGGCCCGAAACGGCCCGGCCAGGAACACGTCGGCCCCGTGCCCCGCGCGTTGCGCGGCGGCTACGAATACTGGCTGGCGGCGAACCTCCTCGAGTTCACCTCCGACGCGTATCAGACGACGCTTTACGACAATCAGAACCGGCCCGTTGCGCTGCCCGGCTACCGGGTGGACGCGCTGACCGACGCGGCGATCCGGTATCTCGACACGCGCCGGTCGCGGCCATTTTTCCTGTTCATCTCGTACCTCGAACCGCATCACCAGAACCGGGTGGACGATTATCCGCCACCGGAAGGCTATCGCGAACGATACGCGGGCCGGTGGATTCCGCCGGACCTGGCGGCGTTGGGCGGCAGCGCCCACCAGCATCTGGCCGGCTACTACGGGATGGTCAAACGGCTCGACGAAGCGCTCGGCCGGTTGATGGACGCGGTGACCAGCCTCGGCCGGCGTGACGACACGATCGTGCTGTTCACGTCCGACCACGGCTCGCATTTCAAGACGCGCAACGGCGAGTACAAACGTTCCTGCCACGAAAGCTCGATTCGGGTGCCGACCGCGCTCTGGGGGCCGGGCTTCGACGGCGGCGGTCAGGTCCGGGAACTGGTGAGTCTGGTGGACCTGCCGCCGACGTTGCTCGACGCCGCCGGCCTGCCGGTGCCGCGCGCCCTGCAAGGCCGCTCGTTGCTCCGGCGAAACCGCGGCTGGCCGGACGACGTGTTCATCCAGATCAGCGAATCGCAAGTCGGCCGGGCGGTGCGGACGCGCCGGTGGAAATACTCCGTGACCGCGCCCGGCAAAGACGGGTGGAAAGACGCCGCCGCGGACCGCTACGTCGAGGAATATCTCTACGATTTGTGGCACGACCCGTACGAGTTGCGGAACTTGATCGGACAGAAGTCGCACGCCAACGTGGCCCGGGTGATGCGCCAGCGATTGCTGCGCCGGATGGTCGCCGCCGGAGAAAAGAAACCGGTCATTGAACCGGCCCCCGAAAAACCGTCGGGGCAGCAAGCGATTCCCGACGCGGAGGCGTGGTGGTGATGGGCCGGTGGGCTCTCGGCCTTGGGCTTGCGTTGTGGGTCGCCGGTTGCGGCCGTCCCGATCCGGCGCCGCCGGTCATTCCTGTCACGGCGGCGGAACTCCGGCGGGTGATCACGGCCGCGCGCGCGAAGGCGGTCCTGGTCAACGTCTGGGCCACGTGGTGCGGGCCGTGCCGGGAAGAATTGCCGGATTTGGTGCGGTTGGAACGCGACGGACGCGCGGCGGGGTTGAAAGTGTTGTTGGTTTCGGCCGATTCGGAGAGTGACTTGCCCCAGGTCAAAAGATTTCTCGCGCAGCATGGAGTGTGTTTCCCCACGTATTTCAAGGCGCAAAAAGACATGGAGTTCATCAACGGTCTCGACCCGCGTTGGAGCGGCGCGCTGCCGGCGACGTTCATTTTTGACAACCAGGGCAAACTGGTGAACCGTCTGGAAGGCAAGGCGACGTACGCGGAGTTCGTCGCCCTCATTCAACCCGTACTGGAGGAACAACAATGAACCGGATGCAAACCATGGCGATCGTTTTCACGTTGGCGACCGGCGCCCACGCGGCGAGTCTGCAATTGGGCGACACACTGCCGGCGCGCGATGTGCCCATGAAAAATGTGGACGGAAAGACGCTGACCATTGCCGACGCCAAAGGACGGCATGGGACGCTGGTGATTTTCTCGTGCAATCACTGTCCGTTTGTGAAGGCGTGGGAGACCCGGATCGCCGCCGTGGGCAACGCCGCGTTGGCGAAGGGCGTGGGTGTCATTCAGATCAATGCCAACGATCCGGCGGTGCAGCCGGCGGACGGTTATCAGGAGATGCAGCAACGCGCCCGCGAACGCGGGTTCCAATTCCCCTACGTCGTGGATGCCACTTCAGACGTGGCGCGCGCGTTCGGCGCCGGTCACACGCCGGAATGTTTCCTGTTTGATGCCGCCGACAAGCTCGTGTACCGCGGCGCGGTGGACGACGACAAGGATGCCGCCAGGGTGACCCAGCATTGGTTGCGGGATGCCGTGGACGCGCTGGCGGCCGGGCGCGAAATCGCCACCAAAGAAACCAAGGCGATCGGCTGCACCATCAAGTTCCGCAAGAAATCCTGACGGCGTCCAACTCGATCTCGAACAGGAGGTCGTGCCGGCAGACGTCGTTTTCGGTGGTCACCACCGGCAAGTCGGTGAGCTGGTGCGCGGCCAGCCAGTCGCGCCACGCGGGCACATCGGCGGCGCGCTTGATGTAGGCCACGGCGCGGGTCGTGTCCTGCCAGTTCATCCCGCGCGATTCCAAGATGGCCGCGACGACCCGCATCGTGAGGTCAATCTGCGCCGGCGTGTTGCCGATGTGCGCCGTGTTGCCGCCCGGCTCGATGCTGGCGGTGCCGGAAATATAAAGCGCCCGGTGATCCACCAGATCCACTTCCACCGCCCGGCTGAAGGAACTGCCGTATTGCAGAGCCGGGCATTGCAGCGGCGACGGCACCGCTGCCACCCGCACACGGGGGTCGCGCGGCGCGATGGCGTACGCGTCGGCAATGATCGCCGTGCGGGCCGCGTTTGCGCCGCTGATGCCGGTGCTGGCGGGCACGAGACCGTCGAACACGCCGCGCTCGCGGAAGAACTGGTTGCGGACGGCGTTGAAGTCGCCGTACCACTCCAGCAGCCGGTCGAGGTAGAACCAGGTGCGGACGACATGGGCAAAGGTCAGGCCGGCTTGCGCGAGCGCGGTCTCCATCAACGCAAAGGTCGCCCGGGCCTGGTCGGCGCGGGACAGCTTGCCGTTGGCCGGCCACAGATCGCCGAGATGGCAATGTTTGGCGTGGCCGTCGTCATACACGCTGCCCACCGTCCGCCCGTCGAGGCGGAGCCGCTGCACCGGCACGCCTTTGATGGCATGGACCTGCACGCCGGTCAGCGCCAGCCCGCCGCTCGCGCCTTCGACGAGCCACGTGACCGGCCAATCCAGCGCCGCGCCCCATTCCGCGCGCACCAGGCCGACATCCGCCCGTTTGCCGTTCGGGATGCCGAACACGTCCATCGTGAGAATCGCCGCGTCCAGCTCCGCGACCTGCCGGTGGATGTCGGCAAACAGGTTGCGGAAGTCCGCCCCCGGTCGCGGCGTGGCCGTGATGAACCATTCCGCCCAATCGCGGTGTGCGAGGCGGATGACTTGTAGCCCCGGCGTGGTGTTCATTTTTTCACTCTAACACCGCGGCGGCGGAATGGGAGCGCAGAAAAAGCTTCTCTGGCGGGGAAAGTCCGGTATGCTGGGGAACAAATCGGCACCGGTGGTGTCACAACTCACAAACCCATGGAGAACAACATGCGCCTGATCCTCTGCCTGCTTGCGTTCCTCGCCGCCCAACCCGTGACCGGCGGCGAACTGTTCATCCGCGAGATCCGCTACAACGGCACCCTCACGGAGACCGAGGCCCGGTTCACCGTGGACCTCGATCTGGAAGCGACCGGCCCCGCCGCCGCGCCGCTGTTTGAAGGCGACGTGGCCGTGCTCAACGCGAAATTACCGGCTCCGCTGCGCCTGACGCGGACCGGGTGCGCCTACCACCTCGCGGCCGCCAGGGCCGGCCGGCACAAGTTCCAGCTCGACCTCGTCGCCAAGATCACCCGCGCCGAGCCGTGGAACCAAATCACCTTTACCGGCCCGGTGGCCGTCATCGCGGCCATCGCCGCGCAGGCGCCGGGCGAAGGTCTCGAACTGCAGTTGCTCCAGGGCACAACGGCGGAGACCGGCACCAAAGCCGGCGTGACCCGGTTGCGCGGGTTTCTCGGCGCGGACCGGGTGGTGTCGTTGCGCTGGCAGAGCAAGGCGGCGGAAGTCGTCCGCACCGCGCTGTTGACGTGCGCCACGACGGCCCGTGTGCAGGTGACGCCGACCGTGGTGAAGTACACGACCCAGCTTCAATATGAAATCGTGCAGGGCACCGTGCCGCGGCTGGCGCTCCGCCTGCCGGCGAATCAGGCGTTGATTCGATTGCAGGGCGACAGCATCCGCGACTGGCAGGTTGCCGACCAGCGGCTGACCGTCGAATTCATCAAGCCGGTCGAGAAATCCGTGACGCTGACGTTGTTCACCGAGCAGGCCGTCGAGGGCGCCGCGCTGCCGGTGGAGCCGCCCCAACCGCTCGCCGTCGAGCGCGAAGCGGGCACGGTGCAGTTGACCGCCGAGGATGTGCAGGTGGAAACCGAGAACCCGACCGGCCTGCGCCAGATCAACGCCGCGCCCGGCGACCTCGCCGCGTGGCAGTTTTACGCCCGACCGTTCGGGCTGACGGTGAAACTGCGCCGGATCGAGCCGGTCGTGAGCGTCGCCGACCGGGTCGGCGTCCGGCTCGAAGAAGCCCGCCTGCTCGTGACGCACGCGCTGACGTTGACCGTCGAGAAAGCCGGCATTTACGCGCTCGAACTCGTTCCCCCGCCGGGCATGGTCGTGGCCGACGTGCGCGGCGAGGGCGTGGAAGATTGGAAGGCCGCCGCCGGCACGGTGGCGGTGACGTTCAGCAAACGCATTCTCGGGACCCAGAAGTTGGAGGTCCAACTCGAGCAGGCGCTGAAAACCCTGCCGGAGAAGTTCGCGGTCGAATCGTTGCGGGTGACCGGCGCGGTCAGGAGCACCGCCCAAATCGGCGCCGCGGCGGTGGCCGGCATTCAGCTCAAAACCGCCGGGGACGAGTTGGTGGGCGTCCGCGAAATCCCGATCAACCGGCTGGCGCAGCGGACGGACGAGGGGTTGGCCTACCTCGCCCAACAACCGGATTGGAAACTGGCTCTCGCCGCCGAGCGGCTCGCCGCGCGCGTCACGGCCGACATCTTCAACCTCGTCACGATTGGCGACGGCCTGGTGGGCGGCAGCGCCACCCTCCGGTACGCCATCATCAATCAGGGCGTCCAGGAGTTCCGCGTCAAGCTGCCGGCCCAGTGGAAAAATATCGAGTTTACCGGCCCGAACATCCGCCGCAAAGAATTGCAGGACGACACGTGGGTGATCGGCCTGCAGGAAAAAGCGTGGGGCGGCTACACGTTGGTCGTGACCTACGACATGCCGTTTGACCCGCACACCGCGACGTTGCCGGTCGGCGGCGCGCACGCGGTCGGCGTCGAACGCGAGACCGGCAGCATCGCCATCACCAGCGCGGCCAACCTGCAAATCCGCGGCAACCCCGGCCCCGCCCTGCGCCGGGTGGACAGCGCGGAGTTGACCGACGCCGACCGGGCATTGATCACGCGGCCGGTGCTGCTGGCCTACCGGTACGCCGGTCCGGCGGACGCGGCGGAACTCGCGGTGGACGTGCGCCGGTTCGAGGAACTGCCGGTGCTGGAGGCGGTGGCCGACCGGACGCAGTTGACGACCGTGCTGACCGACGCCGGGCAGTTGCTGACGCAGGCGTCGTTCATGGTGAAAAACAACGAGAAACAGTACCAGACGTTCACCTTGCCGGCGGGCGCGGATTTCTGGGCGTGCTACGTCCGGGGCGAGCCGGTCAAGCCGGAGCGCAGCGGCGCCCAACTGCTCGTGCCGTTGCCGCGCGGCGTGAACCGGGACGAAGCGTTTGCGGTGGACATCGTGTACGCGCAAACGATCGGCGCGTTGAGCCGGTGGTGGCCCCGGTCGGTCGCGCTGGCCGCGCCGCGCACCGACGTGCAGACGACCTACGCCGAGTGGGAACTGTTCGTGCCGGCGACGCAACGGCTGGCCGCGTTTGGCGGCAACATGACCGTCGCCCGCGGCACGACCTACGGCCTGCGCGACGCCTGGCGCGAGTTCATCCGGTTTTACGACGGCGTCTTTCAACACGGGTTTGGTCTCGCGGTCGCGGCGGGCGTCGTGCTGCTCGTTGGGTTCTTCATTGCCAGCGCCATCCGGCGGGGCTGGCGCGGCGTGATCCCGGTCTTTGCGGTGCTGGCCATCGTGTTCGTGTTGGCGGCGATGCTGTTGCCGGCGCTGAGTTCGAGCCGCGAAAAAGCAAGACAAGTCGCAACCGTGAGCAACCTCCGGCAAGTCGGACTCGCCATCGCCCAGTTTGCGGACGAGCATCAGGGCAACACCCCGGGCAGTCTCGAGGAATTGATGCCGAAGTACCTGACCTCGCCGCGCGTGTTGCACGACGTGGGCACCGGCGAGCGGTTCACCTATGTCGGCGCCGGCCTGAAATGGCAGGACAACACCGACGCCATCCTGGCCTACAGCGCCGACAACCGCGGCGGCGGCACTGTGCTCTACAACGACGGTCGCGTCGAGTACCGGCGGTCTCTGCAATTCGGAGCGGGCGGCAGCGGAGTTCGCACGGAGACGAGCTTGACCCCGGAGCCGGCAGCGCCGCCGGCGGTGACCGGGCCGCCGGCTGGTGGCCCCGATAAAGTGGAAGGGAAACCCATGGCGGCGGGGATTCGGCCGATTCGGATTGAGATTCCGAAGACGGGCGCGCGGCTGGTGTTCACGAAGGTGTTGAACGTGCGGAGCGAACCGCTGACGGTGAGCGCGCTGGCGATGCCGCAGCGCGTGTTCAACACGGTGCGCGGGCTGACACAGGCGGCGGTGTTTGTCGTCGGGTTGGTGTTGTTCTGGTGGCATGTCCGGCCTGCCGGGCGGCGGAGCAGTTTCGCGCTGACGGTGGCGCTGGCGTTGATGATCGGCGGGGTGACGGCGATGCTGGTGTCCTACCGGCTGCTGGACGAGGCGTTGATCGTGGCGGCGCCGCTGGTCGGGTTGGTGGTCGCGGTCTGGGCCATCCGAAAACTCTGGCGGCGCATGGCACCGCCCGCGCCGGTCGCGCCGCCGGTGATTGCGGCGTTGCTGCTCGCGTGCTGCCTGTCGGCAAACGCGGCGGAACCGGCGGCTTCCATCGTGTCGGCCCAATACACAGGCGCGGTGCGGGCGTTGGATGAGAAGGAAACGGCGCGCGTGGCGCAGTTCGACGCGGTGTTGACCGTGGACGCGGCGGAGGCCAATCAAAGTATCCGGCTGTTCGGTCCGGATGTGGCGGTGCAGGAATTCAGCGGGCCGACCGGCGGCTGGTGGCGGGAACGGTCGGGCGCGCGGCTGGTGTGGGATCAGGGCGGCGTGAGCGTGGTGTTGCCGCAGAAAGGCCCGGCCACGTTGCGGCTGAAGTTCCTGGTGAAACTCACCGGGGACGTGACGAAACGCCGGCTGCAGTTCGCGCTGCCGGCGGCGTTGAGTTCGCGCGCGGCGGTCACGCTCGACGAGCCTGACGCGACGGTGGAGGTGCCGTCGGCGGTGTCGTTCCAGACGGTGCCTGACGGCCCGAAGACGCGGGTCGAGGCGGTGTTGGGCGCGGCGGACCGGTTGGAGTTGCATTGGACGCCCCGGACGAAGCGGGCGGCGGAAATCGCGGCGACGGTGTTCTGCCAGAACGCGTCGCGGGTCAGTTTCGGCGGCGGCGTGGTCAGTGTCCGGTCGGTGCTCGATTACACCGTGACGCAGGGCGAGCTGCGGCAGGCGCGGGTGCGGCTGCCGGCGGGGCAACGGTTGATGCGCGTCGGCGGCGAGGCGATTCGGACGTGGAAACTCGACGGCGATGTGGTGACGGTGGAGCTGGTCAAGGGCGTGACGCCGAGTTACCGGCTGACGGTGGAGACGGAGAAGCCGTTGGCGCTGGCGGCGCAGGATGTCGCGGTGCCGCGCGCGTTGGATGTGCAACGCGAGACGGGGCTGGTGGCGTTGCAGGCCGGTGACGAACTGGCGGTGAGCGTCGAATCGGCCAGCGAGTTGCAGAAGGTGGACGTGGAGGAGTTTGCGCCGGCGGCGGCCGGCAGCGGCGTGGCGAGCGCCTACCGGTTCTTGAAACCGGAGTTTGCGTTGGTGGTGCGGGTCGCGCCGGTATTGCCGCAGGTCGAGGCGGTCCTGCGCCAGCTCGTGCGGATCGGCACCGAGCAAATCGGGTTGTCGGCCGCGGTGGATTACACGATCAAACGGGCCGGCGTGTTCGCGTTGCGGCTGGCGGTGCCGCCGGGCTACCGGGTCGAGCGGGTGACCGGCCCGAACCTCGCTCAGTGGGTCGAACGCGAGGGAACATTGGAGGTGACGCTCCCACAGCGGACGACGGGGGCGTACTCGTTGCAGGTGGAGTTGGTGAAGAATCTGCGGGAGCTGCCGGCGACGTTGACGGTGACGGGCGTGCAACCGCTCGAGGTGCAGAAGCTGACCGGGTCGGTGTCGGTCGCCGCCGAGGAAGGCGTGCAGGTGAAGACGGAAACGTTCACGGGCGTCAGCGAGATGCCGGCGCCGGCGGGGTTGGCGTTCAAGTTGATTCCGGGCGCCGCGCCCGGCTGGCAGGTGACGGTGAGCACGGAGAAAATCGAGTCGTGGGTCCGGGCCGAGGTGGTGAACTGGGTGACGTTGACGGAGACGCTGGTGAGCGGCCGGTCGGTGGTCCGGTACGAGATCGCCAACGCGCCGACGAAGGAGCTGCGCGTGCAGGTGCCGGCGGCGTTCCGCAATGTCGAGGTGACCGGCCCCAACATTCGCCGCAAAGATCCGGTGGCGGGCGAGTGGCGGATCGAACTGCAAAACAAGGTCCGGGGCGCGTACCTGCTGACGGTGACGTGGGAACAGCCGTGGGATGCGGCGGCCGGCAAGCTGGAGTTGCCGGGCGTGCAGGCCGGTGGCGTCGAGCGCGAGACCGGATTCGTGGCGGTGACGGCGCGGCCGCCGTTGCGGGTCGAAGGCCGGAGCGTGGCGGATTTGTTGAAGGTGGACGGTCGGGAGTTGCCGGACTGGGCGGGGCGGGGCGAGCCGACGCTGGCGTACCGGTATCTGCGGCCGGGGTTTGTGTTGGCGCTCGGCGCGCAACGGTTTGAGGAGGCGGAAGTGTTGCAGGCGTTGGTGGACAATGTCCGGCTGACGACCGTGGTCAGCGAGGACGGGCAGATGATGACCGAGATGGCGCTGGCGGTCCGCAACAACGCCCGGCAGTATTTGGAAGTCACGTTGCCGGCGGGGGCGAGCAACGTGTGGTCGGCCTTCGTGGCCGGCCAGCCGGTGCGGCCAATGGTGCGCGACGGGAAATTGTTGGTGCCGATGGAACGCTCCGGAGCGGACGGCGCGCCGGTGAGCGTGGAGTTGACGTACGTCGGCGCGAGCCGGTTCCCGCGACACAGTGGCAAGGTGGAGTTGCAGACGCCGGCGTTGGACATGCCGTTGAAGAATGCCCGGTGGGACTTGTATCTGCCGCCGGACTTCGAATACACGGCATTGGCCGGTTCGATGAGACAGGAATTGGCGGCGGAAGTCAGGCGGGCGGCGGCCGCGCCGGTGGCGCAGGTGTTCGGTTGGTCGGAGTATGCGCGGGAGGAGAGCAAGAAGAAGGTGGCGCGCGACGCCGAGACGCAGTCGTCGTTGAGCAACGCCCGGGCGCAGTTGCGAGGCGGGAAGGTCACCGATGCGTGGAATTTCTACAGCCGGGCCAAAGGCAATGTGGGGACCGATGATTACCGGGCCAACGAGGACTTGAAGCGGTTGGAGAAGGAACTCCGACAGGAACAGGGGAAACAGATGCAGCAGGCGCAACAAGGGTTCGTGGCGATGAACGCGGCGGTGCCGCAAGTGGACTATGATTTGGCGGCGGCGGAGAAGCAGGCGGAAAAAGTGCAGAAGGCGCAGGAGATCGCGGTGGCGAAGGCCTTGCCGTTGCGGGTGAACCTGCCGAAACGCGGCGTGCACTTGGCGTTCACGCAAGTGCTCCAGACGGAACTGCGGAAACCGTTGACGGTGGAGTTTGCGGCGGCGGAAGCGAAGGCGATCAGTTGGCCGGCCGCGCTGGGGCTGGGCGCGCTGGGCTTGGCCGGGTTGTGGGTGCTGGTGGCGGTCGGGCTGCGCCGGGGTTGATTGGAGTCGCACCCTTCAGGGGCGGGCGGGGAACGCAGGCTGACGCCGGCGGCTACGCCGGGCGCGGTTTCTTGGCCATCACCTGCTTGATGACGAAGAGCGCTTCCTCGAGGCGGAACGGTTTGTGGATGTAGCCGTCCATTCCGAGTTGCGCCTGCAACTGCCGGAGTTTCATCTCCTCCGCCCCGGAACAGATGATGACGCGGACATGCGGATTGAGTTTGCGCAGCCATTCGAGCGTCTTGCCGCCGTCGAGTTGGGGCATGTAGTAATCGAGCAGGACCAACTCGATGGAATCTTTCAGGCGCGTGTACGCTTCCAGCGCCTTGACCGGATTGGCGGCGAGCACGACCTCGAAGCCGTGCGGTTCGAGTAATTCCTTGAGGAGATTGCGGAATTCCTCGTTGTCATCAATCGCCAGCACCTTGATGCGCCGGCTGCCCGCCGGCATCGCGCTGCTGCCCGGAGTTGGTTGGTTGTTCATCGGTTCGGGCAACATCATACTCATTTTGCGGCCGGGATACAGAAAAATTTTCAGCGCCTCGGGGCGGCGCCCATCCTTGACCGCTTACCGGGCGGGCGGTACAACTGGCGCCGATGGCACGGCGCGGCACATTGATCACATTTGAAGGCGGCGAAGGCTGCGGCAAGTCCACGCACATCCAGCGGCTGGTGGCCCGGCTGCAGGCGGCGGGGCGGCCGGTGCTGGTTGTGCGCGAGCCGGGCGGCACCGACATTGGGGAGCAGATCCGGCACATTCTCCAGTACAGCAAACAATCGGCGGCCATGGTGCCGGAAACGGAGTTGTTGCTGTTTGCCGCGAGCCGGGCGCAGTTGGTGCGGGAGGTCATCCAACCCGCGTTGCGCGCCGGGCAGGTGGTCATTGCCGACCGGTTTTTCGATTCCACCACCGTGTATCAGGGCGCGGGCCGGCAACTCGACGCGGCCACGGTCGCCACGATCAACCAGTTCGCCATCGGCGACTGCCGGCCGGCGCTGACGCTGGTGCTTGATCTCGACCCGCGGATCGGGCTGGAACGGGCGCGCGGCCGGGAACTGTTCGACCGCATGGAAAATCAGTCGCTTGATTTCTACCGCCGGGTCCGCCAGGGCTACCTCGAGCTGGCCCGGCGCGAACCGCAGCGGGTGAAACTGGTGGACGGCAACCGCGCCGTGGCCGCCGTCGAACACGACATTTGGGAGCTGGTCCGGCATGTCCTGGAAAACTCTTAACGCCCCGGCCGCCGTGGTCGAGCAGTTGCGGCGCAGCGTCCGCCAGCGCCGGCTCGCGCACGCGTACCTGTTTGCCGGGCCGCCCGGCAGCGGCCGGGCCGCCGCGGCGCGCGCGTTGGCCCAGGCGTTGAATTGCGCCGAACAGCAAGACGACAGTTGCGGCCGCTGCGCGTCCTGTCAGCGGATTGCCGCGGACAAACATCCCGACGTGTACTGGGTCCGCCCGGAATCGAAGAGCCGGCGGATCACCGTCGAACAGATCCGGGAGTTCTGCCGGTCGGTCAGCCTGAAAGCCAGTGCGGCGGCGATCAAAGTCGGCGTCATCGCCGACGCCGATTGCATGACCGAGGAAGCGAGCAACGCGTTTCTCAAGACGCTCGAAGAACCGCCCGGGCAGACGATCATCATTTTGCTGAGCAGTGCGCCGGCGCGCTTGTTGCCGACCATTCTGTCCCGGTGCCTGAAAGTGTCGTTTGGCGCCGGGGCAACCGCGGCGCCGCCCCAGCGGCCGGTGATCGAAGCCGCGTTGGCGAAGTTCCTGGCCCGGCCGGCCGGCGCGGTGCCGGCGGCGTACGCCCTGGCGGCGGAACTGACCGGCTTGTTGACCGCCCGGCGCGAGGAAATCCGCGCCCGGATCGAGAAGGAAACGGCGGGGCGGGATGACGAGGCGTTGGAGCCGAATCTCCGGGAGAAGTTGGCCGAGCAGATGGAGGCCCGCCTCGAGGGCGAGTACCGGGCCGCGCGCGAACAGATTCTGGAGGAAATCTACAGTTGGTTTGCCGACCTGCTGTTGTGCCGGCGCGGGGCTGCCGATGAATTGCTCGTGCACGGCGACGCCCGCCAGCGCCTCCGGCAGATCGCGGCCGGCCTGACGGAGCCGGCGGTGCTGGCGCAGTTGGCGGCAATCGAACAGATGCGGGACTGGCTGGCGCGGAACATCCCGGAGGCGCAGGCGCTGGAGGTCGGCCTGTTGAAATTGGCGCGAGGCACGCCGTGAGACCGCGCTGGACGGCGGGGGCGCTGGCGGCGCTGGTGTTGTTGGCGCCGCTGAAGTTTGGCGTGCCGGTCGTTGTCCAACACGCGGTGCCGCCGCCCGGCGCGTGGCTGGAATGGCTGTGGTTTTCGTGGCCGAATCCGCTGCTCATTTTGCTGGCATTCGGCGCGTTGATCTGGACGGTGCCGCTCGTCCGCCGGCGCGGCCTGCTGCTTTCCCTGCCGGCCCTGTTTCTCGCCACGCAACTCGCGACGTGGCCGGGGTCGGTCAACGGACAAGCCTCCAGTGACACGGTCGCGATGTTCGCGGTGTACGTGTTGGTGTGCCATGCCGCCGCAACTGTTCCGCGGGAACATTTCGCGCGGGTGGCCGGGGGGCTGGCGGCGGCGGTGGTGGTGGTTTGTTTGGTGGCGCTCCATCAATACTGCGGCGGGTTGGCGGCGACGGCGGCGATGTTCCCGGCGGTTTCGCCGGAAGTGGCGGGCAAACTTGCCGCCCGGCGCGTGTTTGGGACGCTCGTCACGCCGAACGCGCTGGCCGGTTTCATCGTGATTGCGTTCGGGCCGGCGCTGGCGTGGTTGTGGGGCCGGCGGTGGCGGTGGCTGGCCCTGGTGGTGGCCGGGTTGATGTTGACGTGTCTGGTGCTGACCGGTTCGCGGGGCGGGTTGCTGGCGTTGGGCGTGGCGGCGGTGGCCGTGGTGCTGGCCGGTCGTTCCCGGCGGATGCTCGGGCTGGCCGGGGTGGGGCTGCTCGTCGTGGTGGGGGCGGCGGTGGTGAGCGGCCGGGCGCGGTTCGGCGGGCAGAGCGTGGCGGCCCGGTGGGATTACTGGCAGGGGGCGGCGCGGATCATCCGGGATCATCCGTGGCGCGGCACGGGGCCGGGCACGTTCGGTTCGATGTACCCGGTGTACAAAACCGCCCCGACGGAGGAGGCGCAGGCGGTCCACAACGATTTCCTGCAAATCTGGTCGGACTCGGGTGTGGCGGCGTTTGCGGTGTTTGTGGCGTTGTGGGCGGCCGGGTTGCGGGCGGCGTACCGGTTGCCGCGCGATCCGGTGGGGCTGGCGTTGGCGGCGTCGCTGACCGGCTGGGTCGCGCACGGTTTGGTGGATTTCGATTTGTACATTCCCGGCGTGGCGGTGCCGGCGTTTGTGTTGTTGGGGACCGTGCAAGGATGGAGCGCACCGGTCGGGCCGGCCGTCGGCCGGCGGTGGGGCGTGGCGGCGGCGGGGGTGTTGCTGGCGGTGGTGGTCTGGTGGAAGGCGCCGGCGTTGGCGGCGGCGTTTCCCTACGGCCGGGCGCGGGAGACGGGCGATCTGGCGGCGGCCGAAACGGCGGCGCGCTGGCAACCGGCCAACGCGCACTATTGGGCCACGGCCGGGGACTGTGCGTGGGCGGCCGGGCAGTTGGACCGGGCTCTCGAACATTACCGGCGGGCGGCGGCCTGCGATCCGTACCGGGCCGCGTACCGGTGGCGCTGGGCGCGGGCGTTGTGGGCCGCCGGCCGGCGGGCGGAAGCGGTGGCGATGTTGCGGCGGGCGGTGGAGTTGAATCCGACCCATGCGGGTTATCGGCGCGAGTTGCAGGCGGCGGTCAGCGCGGTTCGGTAATGTTTTGAAAGCGGGGGTGCCGGGCCAGCGGGCCAAATCGGGGATCGGTCCGGGCCTGGTCGCGCAGGGCCGGGGCGAGTTGGATCGCATGGGTCAACGCGGAGAGCGCCAGTTCGTTCTGGCCGGTGCCGCCCAGCAGCAGCGCGGCCGCGTACCACACCTGGGGGTCCTGCGGGAAGTGCTGGGTGGCGGTTTGCACGATGGCCAGCGCCGGTTGGATTTGGCCGGCGCTGATGAGCATCTGGGCGGTGTTGAGATACTCGATTGCGGTCCGGTTGGTTTGGCTGAGATAGGTTTGGCAGGCGGCGAGCAGTTGCGGAATCTGGCCGAGTCGGGCGTAGGTTTGGGCGAGTTGGACGAGGAGGGGGAAGTGGTTGGCGTTGGTGCGCCACTGGGCTTCGAGGGCGCCGATTTCGTTTCGGGCGCGGCGCATGTTTTCCATTTGGTCCACGGCCTGGCGGATGCGCGGATTGAGCGGGTCCAATTCCAGGAGTGACTTGATGACCGCGAGCGCGTCGTCAATCCGGCCCTGTTCGATGTAGAGTTGGGCGAGCCGGAAGTTGGCTTCGGGGCTGTCCGGGCAAAGTTTGCGGGCTTGTTGGAAGGCGTACTCGGCTTCGGGGATCATGCGCCGGTAGGCGTAAATGCCGCCGATGGCCGACCGCAGTTTGGCAAACGCGCGTTGGGCGTCCGTGGACCGGCGAAACTCGGGGCGGGCCAGGAACTGCTTGCAGAGGTCGTCCCAGTACGCCTTGTCGCGTTTGACGATCATCGCCCACAACTCCGGGTTTTCCTGCGGGGTTGGCACGATGTCGCGGTTGATCTTCATGATGTTGCCGTGCGGGGTCAGGTACGGATACATCCACGGAATGACGTAGCTTTCCTCGACGTAGAAGGCGTGTTTGTCTTTGTTCCAGTCGAAAATCCACTTGGTCAGGATGCCGTTGATGGCCATCACGCCGGCCACGCCGCGCACGCTGACGCGGCCGGCGGGATCGAAGGTCACTTCCTCTTCCGGATTCAGCATCCGGCCGCGGGTTTCGTTGACGTACTGCTGGAATGCGAGGCTCAGTTCTTTCTCGGTCGGAATTCGGATCGGCTCGCGGGGATACATGACATGCCGGTGCAACGGTCGCCAGGCGAACCGCAACCACGCGCGTTGCCAGGGGTCGAATTTTTCCAGCGTGGCGGGCTTGTTCGGGTCGGGCCGGGAATGGTCGTAGTGGTCCCGGATATAGCTCAGGTAGGTCGAATCGGCCAGGGCGTTTTGGGTGATGATGTACACGTCGCGCCGGTCAAACTTCGGGCCGCCCTCCGGGTCGCACCACGGATCGCGGTACCGCTGCCGCGGGCCGACAAAACTTTCGCAGAAAATCATGTAGGTCGGCACGAACCGGCCGGGATCGGTGCCGCCGAACAGCACGGCATCTTTTTCCATCGGTTCATAGCCGCCGCCGGGCGCGAACATCCGGTAGCCAAACTGATAGCCGAAATCCTGGCCGTGACAATCACACGCTGCCCGGTTCACGGTGAAGGGAATGGCCACGCAGGCCAGGCCGACCCAGCTTCCCTGCATGACGCGGCGCTGCGGAATCTGCGGCCACCGCGTCAGGCCCCACGCCAGCGTCAGCGCCACGCCGTAGCCGAGCAGCATCGCAAAAAAACCGTGCGCCCCGACAAAGAACTTCAGATTGATTTCCTGGTTCACTTTATCAATCTCGGGATTGATGATGAAGATCAGTCCAATCCAGGCAATCAGAAACGCCGCGAGGGAGAAGATCAGCCATTGCCGGGCGCGCGACTGCAAGCGCTTCCAGTCGTTCCACAGCGCGAGGGCCGGCACGACCGCGAACACGCCGAGGATCCAGCCGTACTGTTTGAGCAGCGCCTGGATGAACAACCCCATCTGAATCCAGAATTTTTCCGTCGTCGGCCACGAGATGCGGATCTGTTCATATTGGCCGCGCGTGATCGCGTGCAGGAAGCCCTGTTTGGTGGCGGCGAATCCCCAGTTCATCGGCGGATTCGTCGAGGCCGCAACCGGCATGTACGCGTACATGCTCAAGGCGCCGAGGAAAATCACCGCGCCAATCACCGCCCGCGGCCAATGCAGCATCCGCTGGTGGATCCCGAGGGCGAGCAGGGCCGCCGCGCTTCCCCCGGCCAGCAACACGACCGGCAACGGCTTGCTCTTGGGGCCGAACAAGAGCACCGTTTTGATTTGCGCGTTCCACAACGAGTCGTTCGGGCCGGTGAGCAACCAGGCGTTGACCAACACGCCCGCCGTCCAGGCCACGAAACAGGCAAACCCGAATTCCATCAGGTTCGCATAACGCAGCCGGTCCGCGGGATCCCCAAAGAACCCGACCATCCACATCCCGATGACGATGGGGAACAGCATGATGATGATCGTCTGGTGATTCGCCAGACTCAGGCCCCACACCAACAACAGCGTGTAAAGATACCGGTGATGCTGCGGCCGCATCATCCAGGCAAACAACAAGCACGTTGTCGCCACGTAGGAAAACGCATTGAGCGCGCGCATTTCCGGCACGCACGCCCATTGCCACACGCCCCGGTTGAACGCGAACATCAACGACGCCATTGTGCCGATCGAAAGCGACAGGCCGTTTTTCACCGGCTCTTCGAGCGCCGCGCCCCAGGAGCAATTGCGCAGCAACATCAAAATACTGCGCGTCATGAGCAACGTCAGGATTCCCACCAGGGTTGCCCCGGTCACCACCGAGAACAACCCCAACCGCCAGGCCGGGTTGCCAAACGGCACCAAGTGCCGCCACACCCAGCCCAAAAAGGTCCACGTCGGATAACCGGTCGGATGCGGCACCCCAAAATGAAACGCCCCGGTCACCAACTCGCCCGAATCCTGCAACGTCACTTCCGGCGACATGCAGTAAAAATACACGCCGAAAGCGACCAGAAACGTCGCCACCGCCGCCACCCAATCCTGCCACGTGAAAAAGAATCTGGACGAAGTGGCCGGGAGAACCGGTGCGGGGGCCGGCGAGGGTTTGGGGCTGGGGGGACGTTGTTTCATGGCTCAATGACGGAAATGGCGAATGCCGGTAAAGACCATCGCGAGGTTGCGGTCGTTGGCGGCGGCGATCACCTCGGCGTCGCGGACGCTGCCACCGGGTTGAATCACCGCGGTCGCCCCGGCATCGGCGGCGGCCAGCACGCCGTCCGGGAACGGGAAAAAGGCGTCGCTGGCCACCACGCTGCCGGCCAGACTCAACCCGGCTTCCTTGGCTTTCCAGACGGCGATTTTCGATGAATCCACGCGACTCATTTGACCCGCGCCGACGCCGAGCGTTCGACTCGTCCGCTCGTCCGCTCCCGCAAACACAATCGCGTTGGATTTCACGTGTTTGACCACCCGCCACGCGAACAACAGCGCGTGCCGCTCCGCCTGCGTCGGCTCGCGTTTGGTCACCACCTTCAAATCCGCCGCCGACACCAGCCGGTTGTCCGCGTCCTGCACCAACATCCCGCCGGTGACTGTTCGTACTGACAACTGATCACTGACCGCTGACAACTGCTTGATCAGCCGGAGATTCTTTTTCTTCTGCAAAATCGCCAGCGCGTCGTTCGTGAACGCCGGGGCGACGATGACTTCGCTGAAAATCTCCGCGATCAACTTGGCGATGGCATCGTCGAGGGGCCGGTTGACGGCGATGATGCCGCCGAACGGCGCCTGCCGGTCGGTCGCATATGCCAGTTCCCACGCCGCCGCCAACGTCGGCGCGCTGCCGACGCCGCACGGGTTGGTGTGTTTGATGATGGCCACGGTCGGGTCCTGAAACTCCGCCACCAACCCGGCGGCGGCGGTGAGGTCGAGGATGTTGTTGTAGGACAGTTCCTTGCCGTGGAGTTGCTGGAAATACCGGCCGAAATCGCCGTAGAGCGCCGCGCGTTGGTGCGGGTTCTCGCCGTAGCGGAGGTCCTGGACTTTCGGCAGCGAGATGGTCAAGGTCGCCGGCATCCCTTCGGTGCCGCCGAGGAAACCGGCAATCGCGCTGTCGTACCGGCTCGTCGTGGCAAACACTTTCACGGCCAGTTCCCGGCGCAACGCCTCGCTCGTGTTGCCGGTCGCCTGAATCTCCGCCAGCACCCGGCCATAGTCGGCGGGGTCCACCACGACCGTCACGCTGGCGTGGTTCTTGGCGGCGCTGCGCAACATGCTCGGGCCGCCGATGTCAATGTTCTCGATGGCGTCGTGCCATGTGACGTTCGGTTTGGCGACAGTCTGCGCGAATGGGTAGAGATTGACCACGACGAGGTCAATCGGCAGGATGCCGTGCCGGGCGGCGGCGGCTTCGTGCTCGGGGTTGCCGCGGATGTACAGCAGCCCGCCGTGGACTTTCGGGTGCAAGGTTTTCACCCGGCCATCCATCATTTCCGGAAAGCCGGTAAACTCGCTGATGTCTTTGACCGGCACGCCCGCGGCCTTCAAGGTCCGGGCCGTGCCGCCGGTCGAGATGATCTCCACGCCGGCGGCCTGCAGTTGCCGGGCCAACTCCACCACCCCGGTTTTGTCGGAAACACTGATCAACGCCCGTTGGATCTTCGCCATGGGCCGCAGACTAGTGGATGTCCGCCCGTCATTCAAACGGATTCTTTACCGGCCCGGACAGAGTGGTTTCGTGTTGACCATGCCGGCGCCGCTTTGGTAAGGGTTCCGGACAAACAAACGCGGCGCTGTCAGGAGCTCACTTATGAAATGTACACAAGCAATTGGAACATGGTTGGCCAGCGGCGTGGTGGTTCTCTTGACACTGGCCGGCTGCACTGGCGGGAGCGGCGGCGGCAGCGGCAACACCGGCCACGGAGGCGGGGAGCAGGCCGATTTTGAGGTGACCTCGATTGAGATTAATCCCGCCACCCTGTACCCGGGCAAGACGGGCACCGCTTCGGTGGTGGTGTATAACAAAGGCAACACCACCACCAACGCCGGGGTGTTGGGGATTTGGATTAACCAACCCGACGCGCAAGGGTGCGGCGCAACTCCTGAGCAAACATGGGTCCTGGCACCGCTTGGCGCCGGCCAATCCGCCGGTCACACCTTCACGTTTGTCGCGCCGAACAGCGGCGCGCCGTGGACGTTCCGCGCCTTTGCGAACGCCGATTGCAGCATTCCCGAATCGGACACGAGCAACAACCAACTCTCCAAGACCTACGGCCAAACGGAGGAAACCCCGGACTTTGCGATTCACTCGGTGGTCTTCAATTCTGGAGCCGTGATCACGGACACCACGTTCACTGTCACGGTTACCGTGACGAATCTGGGCGGGGCCAGCGGTGCGCCCGGCTATCTCGATGTGTGGGTGAACCAGCCCAATGCGCAGGCTTGCGGCGCGGTCGGCGATGATTATGTGTATCTGGGGCTGCTCGGCGCGCGGGAAAGCGTCAGCCAGGATTTCACGTTGACCACACCCGGTCTCATGGTGTCGAATTGGACCTTCCGCGCGTTTGTGGACAGCGGGTGTGACACCGACGAACTGGACGAAGGCAATAACCAGTACGCCATCCTGTATGGTGGCGTCCTCGGCACGCCTTACCGACTGGCCATCACGGACCAAGTATCCACATGGTGGGGCAGCACTCACTACGCGGACTATTACCGGCTCATCCCGGCCGCGACCGGAAGTGTGACCCTCAACATGATCGGCTCCTTTGACACGTTCTTGATCCTTTATGACAGCAATTGGAACTACCTGACCTACGATGACGACAGCGGTGACAACCTGAACGCGCGACTCACGTACAATCTGACCGCCGGGCAAACCTATTACGTCGAAGCGACCTCCTGGGCGGCTAACGTATTCGGTACCTACACGCTGACCACCAGCAGCGGCACCCTTACCCCTGTGGTGCGCCCGTAGGGATGACTGCCGGTGCCTGGCGGCGGCGAGGTCGTCGGAAAACAAATTGGATGGCCGTCCCCGGAACAAGCTGCAACAGCCTGGCGCCTTCCTCCGCGTCGCGTGGGTGGTGCTGGCTGGTCGTCTGTGGGCTGGTGGGATTGGGCAGTTTTCTTTTTCTTTGGCGGCCGGCACCGCCGGCACAACCGGTCGTCCAGCGCCGATCCGCCCCGGTCCGCCATCCCTCACCGGCCCGGCACGGTTCATCGGTGCCCGCCCCGGCCCCGGTGCAATTCCCCGCAACCCCGGCGGCAACAACCACGGCCGCTGACACACGCGCCTTCACGGCCGCCGACACGCTGACCCGGGTGTTGGCGGTGCTGGCCAACGCCGACGCGCGCGATCGGAATACCGCCGACCGGCTCATGCGGTTTGCCGCCACCGGTCATCTCGAGGAACTCCGGGCCGTGTCCCGCGCCGACGTCGCGGCGCTCGCCAAAAAACTGGCGGAAACCATCCCGGCCGACGAGTTTGCCGACCGGCTTGCCGGCCTGCTCGGCATCCCCCGCGCCCTCACGCTCGCCCGCGACACTCCGCACGATACGCTCGTGGATTTGTACGACATGGCGCTCGGCACCACAATCGCCGCCAACCCGTTTGGCGACCACCTCACGTTCACCGACAATTGCGACATCAACGGCACCGTTACCGGCAACGCGGAACTCATCCCCGCCGGCGCCCGCCGCGTGTACGCCGTCTTCGACAACGCCAACAATCTCGCCAACCGCGATTATGTCATCGCCGTCTGGCGCAATCCCGGCGACGACCAGATGGTGTTCACCGAAACCGAGCCGATCCGCCGCGACGCCCAGCGCAATTTCGTCTGGCTGCAAGCCGACGACGGCTGGCCGTCCGGCACCTATCAGGTGGACCTCTGCGACCCGAAACACCCGAACCGCGTCCTCGCCCGCCGGCAGTTCACTGTTCGCTGACCCCTTTGTGGGAGGGGCATCTGGCCCGTCCGCTCCAGTGGACTGCCCAACTGCCGGATGCTAGAACCCGTCCGGAAACCTCGTTTCTGAATGGTGTCATTCTGAGCGAAGCGAAAGCCGAGCGAAGCGAGACGCCGCTGTCGTGTGCGGCAAATCTCCGCTGTTTTCGGCAAATGTCGGAACGACAGAGACCCTTCGCTTCGCTCAGGGTGACACTCGGAAGAGGTTTCCGTCTAAGTTATCGACTGATTGCCATAATTCCTTTCCGATATATGCCGTGGGTAGGGCGCGGCTTGCCCGCCGCAGGCGGGTAAAGGCCAGCCCGCCCCACCATTGCGGAAATTACTTTTGACAATCAGTCTAACAACGAACAGGCTGAAAGCCCGTCCACCCCCCCGCACACACAGATTGCCTTTGGGCGGTGCCGTTTGTTATGATTGCCCCATGAAGCGGACGGCGGTGATCGGGATCGTTGTGTTGGCGGTGGCGGTGGGGGCGCTCGCCCTCTCGCTGGCGCACCGGCCCGCCGGCCCCGGCGCGGTTTCCGGGACGATTGAAACGGACGAAGTCCACGTCGCTTCCCGCTACGGCGGCCGGGTCGCGCGTCTGTTCGCGTCAGAAGGCGACTGGGTGACCGCCGGTCAGCCTCTGGTCGAGCTTGACGCCGCCGAGTTGCGCGCCCGGCGCGCGCAGGCCGCCGCCCGATTGCAGGAGTTGGAGCACGGGCCGCGTCCCGAAGAAATCGCCGCGGCGCGGGCGGATTGGGAGTCGCTGCTGGCCCAACGCGATCTCGCCCGCGCCGACGAAAAACGCATCCGGGAACTCTTTGACCAGCACGTCGTATCGGCGACCGAGCGCGATCAGGCCGTGAGCCGGGCCGAGGCGCTGGACAAAGCCGCCGCCGCCGCCCGCGCCCGGTATGATTTGTTGGTGGCCGGCACCCGCGCCGAGCAGCTCGCCCAGGCCCGGGCGCAACTGGCGGAGCTTGACGCGCAGCTCGGGGAAATGACGATTGTGTCTCCCGGTCACTGTCTCTTGGAAGTGCTCCCCGTGAAGGTGGGCGACGTGGTGCCGCCCCACCGGGAGGTGGCCACGTTGCTGGCCGCCGACCGGCTTTGGGTGCGCGTGTACGTGCCGGCCACGTGGCTCGGCCATCTCCAACTCGGCCAACACGTCAAAGTCCGGACGGACTCGTGGCGCGACGAGTTTGTCGGCGTCATTGAGCAAATCAACCGGCAGGCCGAATTCACGCCGCGCAACGTCCAGACCGTCGAGGACCGCATCCGGCAGGTCTTCGGCGTGAAAGTGCGGTTGCCGGCCGATGCGAACCAGCTCAAACCCGGCATGGCGGCGGATGTGTATTTCCCGTCCGTGCCGGCCCCATAAGGAAACCACCATGGCCAAATCCACCTCGATCCTCGCCAAACCCCTGAACATTGCCGGCTTCGTGGACTACCAGGCCGGCGCGGTTGTCAGCCGGGAAGTGCTGCGCAAGGAGACCGGCGTGGTCACCGCGTTTGCGTTCGATCAGGGCGAAGGCTTGAGCGAACACACCGCGCCGTTCGACGCGCTGGTGTGCGTGACTGATGGCGCGGCGGAAATTGTCATTGCCGGCAAGCCGCACCGGGTGACGGCGGGCGAGATGATCATCATGCCGGCCCACCAGCCGCACGCGCTCCGGGCCGTGACCCGGTTCAAAATGTTGCTCGTGATGATCCGCTCGTGAGCGCGTCCGACGTGATGATTGACTGCGCCGGTCTCACCAAGAAATTCGGTGGACTGACGGCAGTGGATCAGGTCAGCTTCCAGGTCCAGCGCCGCTCCATCTTCGGGCTGCTCGGCCCGAACGGTTCCGGCAAGACCACGTTGATCCGGATGCTGTGCGGATTGCTCGAACCCACCGCGGGCGCGGGGCGCATCGCCGGCTACGACATCGCGCGCGAGTCCGACCGGATCAAGCCGCTCATCGGCTACATGTCGCAGAAGTTCTCGCTCTACGACGAGTTGACCGTGGAGGAGAATCTGCTGTTTTACGGCCGGCTCTACGGGCTGCACGGGGCCGCGCTCCGGCACCGGCGCGACGACATGATTGCGCTGGCGCATTTGGAACCGTTTCTGACCCAGCGCGCCGAGGTGCTCTCCGGCGGCTGGCGCCAACGCCTGGCAATGGCCTGCGCGCTGATGCACCAGCCGCAGGTGCTGTTCCTCGACGAGCCGACGGCCGGGATTGATCCCGTCGCCCGCCGGGAACTCTGGGACATGTTGTTCCGGTTTTCCAGCGACGGAATGACGTTGTTCGTCACGACCCACTACATGGACGAGGCGGAACGCTGCTCGCATGTCGGCTACATCTTTTTGTCGAAACTGGTCGTGTGCGGTGATCCTGACGATTTGAAGGCGTTGCCGGCCGTCAACCCGCCCGGCACGAAACGCCTCGATGTGACCTGCGACCACGTCACCACCGGCCTGCAAGTGGTGCGCCGCCTGCCCGGCGTGCGGACCGCGACGGTGTTCGGCCAGTCCATGCACTTGCTGGTGGAAGCCGGGGTGTCCGAGCAGAGCATTCGCGACACGCTCCGCGCGGCCGGCATTCACGAGGCCGACATCCGCCCGATTGCGCCGTCGTTAGAAGACGTGTTTGTCGCGTTGAGCGCGGGAGGCCGCGCATGAACCCGTTGCGCGGATTCCAGGCGATTCTGCGGAAGGAGTTCCTCGCGGTGTTGCGCGACCGGACGACCTTGTTTTTCATGTTTTTCCCGCCGCTGGTGCAGATCATCGCGTTTGGGTTCGCGCTCGATACTGACGTGAAACACATGGCATTGGCGGTCTATGACGAAGACCGCACCGCCGAAAGCCGGCAACTCGTGGACGCGTTCGTCAACACGCAGACCTTCCGGGTGGTGCAGCGCGTGCACAGCCTCGACGAACTGGCCGCGCTGGTGCGGCGCGGCCAAGTTTATGCCGGTCTGCAAATCCCCCCCGATTTCACGCGCTGCCTGCGCGCCGGTCGCAACGCGCAAGTGCAGGTGCTCATTGACGGCTCGAACTCCACCACCGCGCTGCAGGCGCTCAACACGGCGATGAACATTGCCTTTCGCCGGTCACTGGCCCTCCTGCTCGAGGCAACCGGGCGGCGCGACCTGCCGGTCGAAGTCCGCCCGCAAGTGCTCTACAACCCGTCTTTGCGCGCGCCGAACTTTTTCGTGCCGGGCGTGATCGGCACCGCCCTCCAAATCGCCACCGTGTTCTCGGTGGCCATGGCGATCGTGCGCGAGCGCGAACGCGGCACGCTCGAAAATCTGCTGGTCAGCCCGATCTCCCGGTGGGGCTTGATGCTCGGCAAACTGGTGCCGTATCTCTGCATCGCAATGACGATGGCGTTGTTTCTGTTCGCCATTCTCCGGTGGGTCTTCATGGTGCCGATTGCCGGCAGCCCCGGCGCGTTGTTCGTCGCGTCGTTGCTCTACACGTTTGCGTTGGCGAGCCTCGGCCTGCTCGTGTCCACCCGGGCCGCCAACCAGAACCAGGCGTTTCAAATGGTGATGACGATCATGCTGCCGTCCATTTTCTTCAGCGGCTTTATTTTCCCGCGCGAGACGATGCCGTGGATCTTTTACGCCATCAGCACGGTGTTGCCGTTGACGTACTTCATTGAGTTGATGCGCGGCATCATTCTGCGGGGCACCGCGATCACCGAATTCTGGCGGCACCTGGTGATTCTGGCGGTCATGGGTGCGGTCTTCTTCAGTCTCTGCGCGCTTCGTTTCAAAAAGAAACTCGGCTAGCGCGCAACGTCCGCAGCGCGGCCAGGGCGCGTTGGCGAGCCGCGGCATGATCCACAAGGGGCGGCGCCGATTCCTTCACCCACTGGCGGCAATACGCACCGGCCGGATCGAACTTCTCGGCCTGCGTCACCGGATTGAAGATGCGGAAGAACGGCGCGGCATCCGCCCCGCAGCCCGCGACCCATTGCCAGCCCAGCGTGTTGTTGGCCAGATCGGCATCCACCAGCGTGTCCCAAAACCACCGCGCCCCCGCCTGCCACGGCACCAGCAGATCCTTGACGAGAAAGGAGGCGGCGATCAGGCGGACGCGGTTGTGCATCCAGCCGGTCGCCCACAACTCCCGCAGCCCGGCGTCCACAATGGGGAAGCCGGTGCGTCCCTGGTGCCAGGCGCGCAGCGCCGCCGCGTCTTGGCGCCACGGGAACTTCTCAAACTCCGGCCGCAACGATTGCTCCGCCGTGTGCGGGAAATGATAGAGCAGATGATACGCAAACTCCCGCCAGAAGAGTTGCCGCCGGTAGTCTTCGTCAGCCACCGCGTGCCAGACTTGCCGGGGACTGATCTCGCCAAAATGCAGATACGGCGACAAGCGCGAGGTGCCGGCCACCGCGGGCCGGTCGCGGTTGGCCCGGTATTCCGCAGACCGGAACCGCCGGAGTTGCCGGCGCGCGCCCGCTTCGCCGGGCTGCCAGGGAAAACCGCTCGCCCAATGAACCCGCGGCAACAGTTCGAGCGCATCCAGCCGAAGTGATTTCGCCAGCCTCACGCGCAGCGGGCCGGGCCTGCCGACCGGCGGGGGAACCGATCTTTTCCGGCAGGCCCGGTAAAACGGCGTGAACACCCGGAACGGTCCACCGGTCGCGGTCCGGATTTCCCACGGCTCGACAAGCAGGGCCGAGTTGAAACTTTCCACCGTCAGCCCGTCGGCGCGCAATCCTTGTTGGACTTTCGTGTCGCGCGCGCGGAGCGCCGGTTCGTAGCGGCGGTTCCAGAACACGGCTGTCGCGCCGGTTTCCTGCGCCAGTTGCCGGAGCGCGGCGAGCGACGGCCCGCGCCGCACCACGAGGCCGCCGAGGTCCTTCGCGAGGGCCGTCAACGAATGATGCAGCCACCACCGGCTCGCGGCGCCCGGTGGCCACGGCCTTTCCTCTTCCGGGGCCCAGATGAAGACCGGGACGACCGCGCCGCGTTGTGCCGCGGCCGCCAACGCCGGGTTGTCGGCCACGCGCAGATCGAGACGAAACCAGACAATCGAGACCGGCGTCTGCCGCGACCGGGAGGAGGGTGTTTTGTGCATCGGGGCCTTAATTGCCGACCGGCTGAATCATCCGAAACTCACCGACCCGCGCCTGATGGGACACCGCAATACCGGTACCCCGGCCCCGCCGCTGTTGCCATTTCAAAACCGCACCTCCTGTTTCCGCGCCCGGAGCGCGCGCCACGTCACCGCGCCCAATGTCACCACCGTCAGCGGCAGGAAGACGCTTTCGTGCTCGGCTGCACCCGCGGCCGATTCCTTCCGGCTCTTGCGCACCACAAACGCCGTGGACCCGGTAGTCCCCGCCACCAGCAACGCCAGCCCGATGATGAAAAGAAACAGCGTCATCTTCCCAGCCCTGTCTCCCTGAGCGAAGCGAAGGGTCTCTGTTGTAATTCCTCCCCCGCCAAAGATTCTTCGCCGCGCTCAGAATAACACCTTGGTTGCATCGCATTCACGCCGGTCTCGCGATCAGTTTCTTCACCGCCGCAATAAACACGCCGGTGAGCAACAGGTTCAACGCCAGCGACAACACCGCCACCGTCAACGCCGTCCCGCCCAGCCCGTAGCTCAGCGACACCACCAGCACGCCGGCGCCCACTTCGCCGCGCGGGAACATCCCGATGGACAGCGCCAGCCGTTCCCGCAGCGTCGCCACTTGCCGGTAACAGAACGCCGGGAACATCTTGCCGAGGTTCGACAGCACCGTGATCAACACCACATGCACCGCCACCACGCCCCAGTGGATCCCCTCGCGCGGAATCACCGGCAGCGACAGCCCGACCAACACCATGAAACACGCCGACACGATCGTCGCCACACGCTGTTCGTCCGCTTCTGCCGGTCCCTCTTGGTGGCCTTCCCGCGCATCGTCCACGTGCGGATCATGCCCCACCGGTCGCGCCAACATGCAGCCCAGCACAAACGCCGGCAATAAAACCTCCAAGTGCACCGGTACCGTCTCGTCCACCAACTTGCTCATCAGGTAAATCGCCTCGCACACCCCGGTAATCACCCCGGCATAGAGCATCACCCACGGCCAACGCACCGACAGCCGCACCACGTGCAGATACCGCCACGCCAGCCACAGCAGCGCCCCGATCACCACCACGATGACCGCGAGCTGCCATTTCATCCCGACCATCAACATCTTCAACGGAATCATCAGCAGAATCGTGTCGAGGTCGTCGAAGATGGCCAGCACCCGCGCCTTCTTGAATACCCACGTCGTCGCCAAGCCCGCCGCTGCCAGCATCGCGAACAACACGCCCGCCGAGGTCGGCGACGCAAATCGTCCCAGCAACAACGCGTCCTTCCACGAATTCGCCCCCAGCACCCACACGAAGTACGCCGCGCAGAACAACCACGGAAACGCCGCGGCCGTCCCGGCCACCAAATAATCCCACGCGTATTGTTTCGGGCGCGATTTCTCGATCTCGAATTCGTACCCGACATGGATCATGATGAACGCCAGGCAGAACATCGTTGCCAGCTTGATCGCCGTCGCGCCAGTTCCAGCCAGGAACTGCGACGCAATCAAGCCGGCCACGAGCAGCAGCGAATAGAGCAGGACTTTCTGCATTCCGCGCTAAGCCCCGAGAATCTTCAGGAATTTTCGCAGCGGTCCGGTTTGTGTCTTTGATGCAAGGATGTGGTCCAACTCGTGCGCGTCCAACCACAGCCCTTTGCAGCCGGCACAGACATCAATCTCCACCGGGCCATAGTTTTCTGGCGCAAGCTTCTGTCCGCATTTGGGACAGTGCATGTAGTGCAGGTCCTTCAAGCGTTGTTTTTCCGCTGCCGCCATTGCCTCCTGTGCGGCACGGGCCCTGGCCAACTGGCGTTTCAATTCTTGTTCGCGGAAGTATTGCTCTTCCTTCTCACTGGGTTTGATGGGCATGGGGATTCCTCTTTTGTGATGTGTACTGGATGTCTACTTGATCTCCCGCCTGCGCGCAACCTTGTCCGGCCAAAACCGGGCGCAACTGGGGGGCCGGAAAACAAATTTGTTAAACGGCTGTTGATTTCCGCGCAGGTCACCGGGCGGGGGCGGTGATGTCCACTTGACTGCGGGAAAAACGACGGGTATGACACTTCCGTGGCGGCGAACGGATTGTTGCGGGAGAGGTGCCAGAGCGGTTGAATGGGCCGGTCTCGAAAACCGGTATGGGTCTTTTGGCCCATCGAGGGTTCGAATCCCTCCCTCTCCGCCAGCTTCGTTATTCGTGGCGGCCGGCACTTGCCGGCGGCGGGCCGGCGCGAAACTCGGTGTGCCGGATTTGCCCGCCGGCATGACTAATCCACGCGCCGACCAGCAGACAGACCAACGCCGCGACCAGCGTGAGCAAGGTCAACCACGTCCCGGCTTTCGGGAACTTCCAGAGCGCCACCATCGCGGCCGCCGCCAAAACCGCCGTGGCGTAAAAGACCAACTGGCCGGCATCGGCGCGGGCGCTGTGCGCGCGCAACCACGCTCGACCATCGGCATCGGACATGGATTGCACCCGGTCTGCAGCCCGCTCGCCGTATTCGCCCACGGGCCAAACCGACACGCAACCCACCAAGATGATGACCAGCGCGACCGTCTTCGCCGGCACACTCCGCGTGATGATGCCCAACACCAACGCCAGCACGCCCATCGCCGTCGCGTAGACCGGCAACGGGTTGAGCAGGATGTGAACGTACTCCGGTTGCTGTAACGCCTCGAGAATCTGTTTCAGCTCGTTCATGGCCAGATGATAGCTGAACTACTTCTTCTCGACCCGAGTCATCCCACACTTGGGACACCGGCCGGGCGTGTCCGCAGCGGCACAGCCCATCGGGCAAACGTACTTCTTCACCGCAACTGTCGCCGGTGGCTGCTCCGTGGGTTTACTGCAGGCAGCGATGACACTCACGGCCAGGATTGTGGCCACGGTGATTGCGGATTGCTTCATGACTCATTTCCTTTCGTTTTTTTCCACAACAGATAAATCGCGGGATAGACGAGCAGTTCCATGATGAAACTGGTGGTCAGGCCGCCGACCATCGGGGCGGCGACGCGCTTCATCATGTCGGCGCCGGAGCCGATGCTCCACATGATCGGCATCAAACCCAGCGTCGCGGCAGCGACCGTCATCAGCTTCGGTCGAATCCGTTTCACGGCCCCGTGGATGATGGCTTCCTGCAATTCCGGCAAGTTCTTGGGCTTTGCTTGCTCGTAACTGAGGTCGAGAAACAACAGCATAAACACCCCGGTCTCCGCGTCCAATCCGGCCAGCGCGATCATGCCGACCCAGACGGCGATGCTGATGTTGTAGTCCAGCAGGTACAGCAACCAGACCGCGCCCACGAGGCTGAACGGCACGGCCAGCATCACAACCATCGTCTTGAACCACGACTTCGTATTCAGGTAGAGCAACAGGAAAATCAGCGCGATGGTCACCGGCACGACAATCTTCAATCGTTCCCGGACCCGCAGCATGTTTTCATACTGACCGCTCCAGACCAGCGAGTAGCCGGTCGGCAACGCCACGCGCGCCACGGCTTTCTTCGCGGCTTCGACGTACCCGCCCACATCGCGGCCGGCAATGTCCGCAAACACGTACCCGGCCAACATGCCGTTCTCGTCGCGAATCATCGCGGGGCCGGTCGTCAATTGGATGTCCGCCACCTCGGTGAGCGGCACTTGCCGGCCCATCATATCTTTCACCAAGACCCGTTCCAACTGGTCCAACTCCGCGCGGAGGTCGCGCGGGTACCGGAGGTTGATGGTGTAACGTTCCCGGCCTTCGATGGTGGTCGAGACGGTCTCGCCGCCGATGGCGGTCAGCAACACCAGGTGCACGTCCTCAATCGTCAGGCCGTACCGGGCCAGCGCTTCGCGCTTGGGCACGATGTCCACGAAATACCCACCGGCGGCGCGCTCGGCGAAGACGCTGCGAGTGCCGGGCACGTTGCGCAACACGGCCTCGATCTGCTCGCCGATGCGCTGGATCTCGTCGAGGTTCGCGCCGAGGACTTTGATGCCGACCGGGGTGCGCACGCCGGTCGTGAGCATATCAATGCGGCCCTTGATGGGCATCGTCCACGCGTTGACGGTGCCGGGAATCTGGAGCGCGGCGTCCATTTCGGCAATGAGTTCCTCGCGGGAGATGTGTTCGGGCCAGACCCGGCCGAGTACCGTGCGGAACGGACGCGGCCAATCGGAGAAAAAGCGCTCCTTCGGACGCCACTCGCTCGGCGGCTTGAGTTGGACGACCGTTTCCATCATCGAGAACGGCGCGGGATCAGTCGCGGTGTCGGCCCGCCCGGCTTTGCCGTGGACACTGACGACTTCGGGAAACGACTTCAGGATGCGATCCTGAATCTGCATCAGCCGGGACGCTTCCGTGACCGAGATGCCGGGCAGCGTCGTCGGCATGTAGAGGATCGTGCCCTCGTTGAGGGGCGGCATGAACTCATGGCCGAGCTTCAGGTACACCGGCACGGTTGTGGCAACGATGAGCATCGCCAGCGCGATGGTCGTCTTCGGCCAGCGCAACACCAGCCGGCACGGCCCTTCGTACAACCAGAACAACACGCGGCTGACCGGATGGTTCTCTTCGGGGTAGTACTTGCCGACGCAGACCGTGTTCAACAGCCAGGCCAACGGACGGAACCGGAACGCAAACGGATGCATCCGCGTGAACAGCATCCGCACCGCCGGGTCGAGCGTGACGGCGAGCAACGCGGCGAGCGCCATCGCCAGCGTCTTCGTGTAGGCAAGCGGCTTGAAGAGCCGCCCTTCCTGGTCCACCAGCGTGAAGACCGGCAGGAACGCCACCGCGATCACGAGCAGCGAGAAGAACACGCTCGGCCCGACCTCCAGCAACGCCTCCAGCCGCACCGCGTGGAAGTCGCCCTGACCGCCTTCCTCCTGCCAGCGTTCGAGTTTCTTGTAGGCGTTCTCGACCTCGACAATCGCGCCGTCCACGAGCACACCGATGGAAATGGCAATACCGGCCAGCGACATGATGTTCGACGTGATGCCCAGGAAGTACATGGGGATAAACGCCAGCGCCACGGACACCGGGATCGTGAGGATCGGCACGAGCGCCGACGGAATGTGCCAGAGGAAAAACAGGATCACCAAGCTGACGATGATCATTTCCATGAGCAGATCGTGCTTCAAGCCGTTGATGGACTCCTGAATCAACGCCGACCGGTCATATGTCGTTTTCACATCCACTCCTGCCGGCAAGGAGGGTTTCAGCGCGGCAAGTTTCGCCTTCACGCGTTCGATGACGTTGAGCGCGTTCTCGCCGTGCCGCATCACGACAATGCCGCCGACCGCATCGCCCTCGCCGTCGAGGTCGGCCACACCGCGCCGGATTTGCGGCCCGAGCGCGATGTCCGCCACGTCGCGCAACAAGACCGGGGTGCCGGTCGCTGTTGTCTTCACAACGACCTGACCGAGGTCGTCGGTTTTCGTCACGTACCCGCGGCCGCGCACCATGAACTCGCGTCCGCTCCACTCGATGAGCCGGGCGCCGACTTCGTTGTTGCTGCGTTTGATGGCCTCGGCGATCTCCATCATGCCGAGGCCGTGGGACTGCAGCTTTACCGGGTCAACTGTCACTTGATATTGCTTCTGAAATCCGCCGAAGCTCGCCACTTCCGACACCCCCGGCACGCTTTGGAGCGCGTACCGCAGATACCAGTCCTGATACGTTCGCAACTCGGCGAGGGAATGTTTACCGGACTTGTCCACGAGCGCGTATTGGAACACCCAGCCCACCCCGGTCGCATCCGGCCCGAGTTCCGGCATCACTCCCGGCGGGAGTTGCCCGGTAATCTTCGAGAGATATTCCATCACCCGCGACCGGGCCCAGTAGATGTCTGTGCCATCTTGGAAGATCACATAAACGTAACTGAACCCGAAGTCGCTGAACCCGCGGATCGCCTTCACCTTCGGCGCGCCGAGCAACGCCGTGATGATCGGGTACGTCACCTGATCCTCGAGGATGTCGGGCGACCGGTCCCATTGGGTGAACACGATGACCTGTGTGTCCGACAGGTCCGGGATGGCATCGAGCCGGATGTTCTTCATCGCGTAAACCGCATACGCCACCGCCGCCGCCGTGAGCAGGATCACGAGCCACCGGTTGCGCGCCGAGAACAAGATCAGGCGCCGAATCATGGCGGGGACATCCCGGCCAGCGCGGCTTTCAATTGGCTCTCGCTGTCCACGAGAAAATTCGCCGACGTGACGACCCGGTCGCCGGCTTCAAGGCCGGCGAGCAATGCGAACCAGTCGCCACTGCGCGGGCCGATCTTGATTTCGACCGGCGTGAGTCGGCCGCTCCCGTCGTCCTTAAAGGCGTAGCTGTGTTCGCCGGTCCGCAGGACGGCGGGGGCGGGGATGGCGAGTCGTTCACCGAGGTTCACTTTCAACCGGGCGGTCGCCCACATCTCGAGTTTCAGTTTGGTGTCCGGGTTGGGAATCTGCATCCGCACCTTGACGGTACGGGTGGCCGCGTCCACCATCGGCGCGATGAAGCTGACCTTGCCGGCAAACGCTGCATCGCCCACCGTGATCTCGACGGGGTCACCGATTTTCACGAGCGAAGCCTCGTCCTGAAACATTTCCGCGTCGGCCCAGACATCGGCAAGATCGGCGAGCGCGAGGACCTGGTCGCCGGCGGTGAGTTTGTGGCCGGCGGCGATGTTCCGCTCGATGACATAACCGCTGGCCGGAGCGTACAGCGTGAGCGTCTTGTTAATCTGTTTCGTGTCCTCCAGCCGCGCAATCTGCGCGTCGGTCAGATCCAGCAGCTCCAACCGGCGTCGGGCGGCTTCGCGCAACGGGCCGGTCGCGCTGAGGTGTTCGGCTTGCGCGGTCATCAGTTCCGGACTGTAGAGCGTGAGGAGCGGTTCGCCCTTCTGGACATACTGGCCGGTGGTGGCGACAAACAGTTTCTCCACCCAACCGGCCACCTTGACGTTGACGTGGTAGAGTTTCGTTTCATCGGCGACAATGCGGGCCGCCGCGCGAATTTCCCGGACTAACACGCGTTTCTCGACGGCACCGAGGGTCAGTCCCATCCGGTTGCGCGCCGCGGGCATAATTTCTACGGCGGCCCAGCCGCCCGGCGTCTTTTCGCCAGCTTCCGCCACCTCGAACGCCACCATCTCCATCCCCATGGAATCCTGGCCGGGCTTGTCGCTGACTTCGCCGGGATTCATCGTTGAGCGGTACCGGATCTTTTTCTGCGGCTCTATCGGCACGAGTTTCATGCCGCAGATCGGGCAGTCACCGGGCTTGTCGGAGACAACCGTCGGATGCATGGGGCAATGGTATTTTGCCGCGTGGGCCGGGGCGGCGTGCTGGGGGTCCGTTTTGCCGCAACTGACCAGCACCGCTCCTGTGCCGGTCAGGATCAGCGCGACGGCGATCAGGAAGATGCCACGTTTCATTTTTTGTTCTCCAGATTCGTTCCGACCGCGCGTTCGAACCGGGCCCACTGCATGCCAAGATTGCCCTCTGCCATCGCCGCCATGACGCGGGCGTTGAGCAGAAAGCGTTGGCTTTCCAGCAGGTCGAGGAAGTCCACTCTGCCGGTGCGGTAGCCGGCTTCGCTCGCTTTGAAGCGCGTTTCCGCTTGGGGGATCAACGCGGTTTTGTACAAGTCCAGTGTCCGCCGCGCGGTTTTCAGTTTGAAATAGGCGTCCTGCACGTCGAACGAAACCTGGCGTTGCACCGCTTCCAACCCGGCCTGGCTGGACTCGATCATCTTCTCCGCCTCGCGCACGCCGGCCCGGTATTTCGATTGCCAGATCGGCAGATCAACGCCGACGGTGAACATCACCATGTCCTCGCTGGCGCGGAAGCTCCGGTACTCGACGCCGAGCCGGTAATCGGGGAAGAACTCCTTTTTCATCAGTTCCCGTTCATACCGGTTGCGCTCGATCTGCGCCTGCGCGCCTTTGATTTCGGGCCGCGATTCTTCGGCGGTCGCAAATAACCGTTCCAGTTCCGGCTCAGCTTCGGTCTTCGGGGCGGTGACGGCCAGCCCCAGCGGCGCGTCGGCGCGACGATTGAGCAACTGATTGAGCTTGGCCTGCACCACGGTTTCCTGTAGTTCGAGTTCGTACAACTTCTGGCGCAACATGGTGATTTCAGTCTGGGCTTTCAGGACATCGGTCTGGCTGGCGGTGCCGGTGCTGTATTTGGTCTCGGCAATCGTCGCCATGCGTTTCAACACGTCCTCCTCAGCGCGGATGATGGACCGTGAAAGCTGCACCCCGTAGAGGTCGAAGTACGACTCCTTCACCTTCATGATGACCTCGCGCTGCATCGCTTCGTACTCGCGCTGCATCGCCTCCGCTTCCTTGCTGGCGACTTTCCCGCGCAACCCCAGCTTGCCGAACCACGGGAACGTCTGCTCGATCATGAACCGTTTTTCCTCGGTGTTCGGCCAGCGACCCCGGTCGGTCATGTCCATGCCGGCATAGGTGAACATCGGGTTCGGTAATGTCGTCGCCTGCGCCGGCCGCTCCTGCATCGCTTCCCACTGGGCGCGCGCGGCTTTCAGTTGGGGATTCTCCGCCAACGCCGTCGCCACCAACGGGTCAAGGCTCAAGCTCCGCGCCACTTCGACCGGCCCGGCCTCGCCGGCCAGAAGTGAGGCGGCGCCGGTCAAACAGATCACGGCGATGCGCGCGGGGACGTTCATGGTGACGACTTCACGACTTCGATGTTCTCCAACATCGCGATGCCATCGCGAGTGACGAGCTTGCCGCGGATGGTGACCGTTTTTGCCGCGTACGCGGCCAATTCCTTGTTGGCGGGCTTGTGCTCGCCGACGAGCAGGTAGGTCTTGCCGTCCTCGCCCTTCAACCCCACCGGCAACCCGCTCTCGATGCACGTCTTCGCGCAGGCAGCGTGTTTCGCGCCGGTCGCGTTGTGGTCGACGTAACAGACCAGGTCAATGACCTCGCCCTTCACGGTCACCGTTCCCGGGGACGCGGGCGTTTTCGCCGCCGCGCCAGGCTCGTCGTGTTCGTGCGCCCGTGCGCCCGTTACCGTCAAGGCGGCGGCGGTCAGCAACACGGTGAGTGGTTTCAGGTTCTTGTTCATGGTTTACTCCTTTTTTGGGGGTTGGTTGTTATGGTTGGTGTAACCGCATCGGACACGCCCCGGTCAATTGTCGTTGGACGAGTTCGATGTGACGTTGTTGTTGTTCGGGCGTCAGCAACGCACGAATGCGAAAAATATGTTCGAGGGCAGCCTTTTCCGAGGCCGCCTGCGCAGCGCACATCCGTTGACAACAGGCGGCGGCCTTGGCCGGATCATCAAGCGATTTCGCCAAATCAGCCCGCGCGGCGCAGTGGGCGGCGCATATCTCGCCGAGTTCCTTCTGGAATTCAGCGTCGAGTTTCGCGACGGCGGCGGCTTGCGAGCCGGTGAGGCCGAGTTCGCGTATGATGTCCGTGGTGGGCGCGGCGCAGGCCCGGCAACGCAGCCAGCGGGCAACACCGAAAGCGGTACCGGCCACGAGGGCGGTGACCACCAGCAGGGCAAGGATGGTGCGTTTCATCGGTGACCTCCCCGCAGCGCGCCGGCCAGCGTGGTCGGCGCAAGAAAACTGAGTTGCTCCGTCGGCGGCACGACCGGCGCGGAGAACACGCCGCTGGCAATGCCGATGACCAACCCGACCGCCACCGCCGCGGCCAGTGTCCAGGCCGGTCGCGGCAGCCAGTCTATCAGCCACGGCCGGCGCACCGGTTCCGATTGCCGGATCCGCCGCCAGACCTGCGCGTCGAAGTTGCCGGCCGGCTCGACCTCCCGCCAGTGCTGGAGGAGCCGGTGGAGTTGGTCGTCCTGGTGGTTCATCAACCAGTGATACGTCACCGGCTAGAGAAACCCTCGCAGTTTTTCGCGGAGCGCGGCGCGGGCCCGGTACAGGCGGGATTCAACGGATTTTTCCGTACAATCCATCACGCCGGCAATCTCGGCATGGCTCAGGCCGTGATACTCCGCCAGCACGATGGCGGTGCGCTGGTCTTCCGGCAACCCGGCGATGGCGGCGGCGATGTGTTCGCCCAAATCGTCGTAGCGCGGCGAAGCGGCGGGCTCGGGCGCGGCAGCGAGCGGCGCGGTCGGATGACGCTGCCGGTAGCGGAGCCGGTCGATGGCGGCGTGGCGGGCGATGGCGAAGAGCCACGTCGAGAATTGCCGGCGCGGATGGTAGTCGGCCAGATGCCGGTAGGCGCGGACAAACGCATCTTGCGCCACGTCTTCGGCCTCGGTGGCGTCGCCCAGGAGCCGGTAGGCGAAATTCAGCACCGGCTTCCGGTAGCGCGCCAGCAGTTCGTCGAACGCGGCATCGTCACCGGCCAGCGTGCGGGCTACCAGCGCTGGATCTTGGGCGTCGGCCACGACCGGATTTATCGGCGCATTTCGCCGCCAACGCAAACGAGAATTGCGCCCGGCCCGAAAATGGAATATGAAATGATTCCATGAGGCTTGGGTGGACAGGATGGTTGCTCGGGGTGGCCGCCGCGGCGGCGGCGGCGGCCGGGGACACCAACGTTGTCGTCGCGCCGCCGGCCAAGAATTTCAAACTTACCACAGTCACCGGGCAGCGCATTCATCTGGCCGATTTCGCGCGGCAGCCGGTGCTGTTGTTGTTTTGGGCGACGTGGGACGAGCCGAGCCGCAAACAGGTTGACGCGTTGCGGCCGGTGGTGGCCCAGTTCGGCAGCAACAGCGTCGCCGTGGTCGGCATTGCGCTGGACGAGAAAGGCCCGGCGGCGGTGCGGGAGTTTGTGCGCGCGAAGGACGTCCCGTTCCCGGTCGCCATGATCACCTACGACGTGCTGCAGGATTACGGCGGCGTGACCGCGATTCCGACGTTGGTGTTGCTCGACCGCAACCATAACATCATCCGCCGCTACGTCGGTGTGACCGACACGAAAACGTTGACCGACGACCTCGCCTGGATTCTCAAATCGGAGCCGGCGCAGTGAAATCGCTCTGGGCACTTCTGGCGTTGGCTCTCGTGGCCGCCGGCGGCAGTGAAATTTCCACCGAAACGCTGCTTTCGCTGGACCGGTTACCGGCCGGGCAAAACTTCCGGGTTGCCGTGGTCATCAACCTCCCGGAGCCGTGGCACATCAACGCCCACCCGGTGACCGAGGACGGACTGATCCCGACCACGTTGACGCTCACGGCTCCGGCGGGCGTCGTCATCGACCGGATCGTGTATCCGGCGGGCAAGTCCGTGAAAGTCAGTTGGGCGGAGCGGCCGGTCGGACTCTACGATGGCCGGGTGGTGATTTTCGCCGACGGACATGTCCGCCCGGAGGCGCGACCGGGACCGGTGACGATTGCCGGCGAACTCCGGTACCAGGCCTGCGACAACGAGGTCTGTTACGCGCCGAAGACGGTGCCGGTCGCGGTGGCGACGGAGATTGTCGGCGCGGGCGAGGCGCCAAGACCGGTCAATGCGGAGGTTTTTCGTGGGGCAGGGATCCTGCCCGTCGCGACGTCGGCAAATCCGGTGGACGGGCAGGATGCTCGTCCCACGAATTCCATCGAGACACTGATTCGGGAGCGCGGGTGGGTGGTGGCGCTGGTGGTGGTGTTCTTCGGCGGGCTGGCGTTGAACCTGACGCCGTGCGTGTATCCGATGATCGCGATCACGGTGAGCTACTTCGGCGGACGTGGCGACCGGAACGCGCGGCAGGCGTTGGGCAGTGCGCTGGTGTATTTCCTGGGCGTGGTGCTGACGTACTCGGTGCTCGGCTTGATTGCGGCAATGACCGGGGGATTGTTTGGCGCGCTGCTGCAAAGCCGGTGGGTGTTGATCGGCATTGCCGGGCTGCTGGTGGCGCTGGCGTTGAGCATGTTCGGCCTGTACGAAATCCAGCCGCCGCAGTTTCTGCTTCAGCGCGCGACCGGCTTGTCCGGCAAGGCCGGATACGTCGGCGTGTTTTTCATGGGCGCGATGGTGGGCGTGATCGCCGCGCCCTGTCTGGCGCCGATTCTGGTGGCGCTGCTCGTGTTTGTCGGCCAGCGCGGCGACCCGTTGTTGGGGTGGGCGTTGTTCTTCGTGCTGGCGTGCGGGTTGGCGCTGCCGTACGTCGTGCTGGGCACGTTCTCCGGGCTGCTGGCGAAACTGCCGAAGTCCGGCACGTGGATGGTTTGGGTGAAACGGGTGTTCGGCGTGTTGCTCATCGGTGTCGCGCTGTGGTTCCTCCATCCGCTCTGGGCGCGCCCGGCCCCATCGCTCATCACCTGGGAGCCGTACGCGCCGGAGCTGGTCGCCGGCAGCGACAAGCCGGTGCTGGTGGATTTCGCGGCTGACTGGTGCATTCCGTGCAAGGAAATGGAGAAACGCACGTTTGCCGACCCGCGCGTCGCGGAGAAAGTCAAACAGTTCCGCACGCTCAAAGCCGATCTGACCCGGTCGGGCACGCCCGAGGTCGAGAAACTGGTCGCGCAATTCAACATCGTGGGCGTGCCGACGATCATCTTCCTCGCGCCCGGCGGGCAGGAACGGCGCGACTTGCGGCAGGTCGGGTTCGTTCCGCCCGACGATTTTCTGCGCGTGCTGGACCGAGCGCTCGCGCCGGGGCCGACGAACACCCCGTCCTTCGAGACTCCGCCCGGACTCATCAGTCCATTTTGACGGCCAAAATTGGCCGCCGGCGGGCGTTTGTGAGAGAAAACAGGCCGTTTCCCCGCCTGGCACCGCCCGTGCTGAAAGAGACCGGCATGAGAGTGGTCATCGCCGAAGATTCGGAGTCGGTCCGCTTCGCGTTGCGGCTCGTGCTGGAACATCTCGGCCACGAAGTCGTTGCCCAGGCCGCCAACGGCGAGGAAGCGGTGGCCGCCTATCTGCGGCAGCAGCCGGAGTTGGTCGTAATGGATGTGCGGATGCCGGTGATGGACGGCCTGGCTTCCGCGGCTCTGCTCCGGCAACTCGACCCGCAAGCCCGCGTGGTGATCGTCACTGCCGGTCGGACGACGGAATCTCAGGCGCGCGCCGCCGGGGCGAGCGGGTTTGTCGAGAAGCCGTTTGACATCGCGACGATGAGCCGGGTCATCAACCATCTTGCCGCTTGAGGGCTTGCCGGCCACACGCTGGTGTGGTATCCCCCCGGCATGAGGGAACCGCTGACCGCCCAGCAAACGAGATTGCTTCGCTACATCGCCACCCACATCCGGCAGGAGGGGCGGCCGCCGACGTTGCGCGAAATCGGCGCCGCGTTTGGATTCCGTTCCACCGGCACCGTGCGCGATCATCTCCGGGCGTTGCGGCGCAAACAATATCTGCGCGTGTTGCCCGGCAAGGCGCGCGGGCTGGTGCCGGTGGATTGGCGGCGCGGGGTGCCGGTGTTGGGGCGCGTGCCGGCGGGCGGGCCGTTGTGGGCCGAGGAGAACATCGAGGGCAGCGTGGATTTGGCGGCGGAGTTTGCCGGCGACGGGGTGTTCGCGTTGAAGGTGCAGGGCGATTCGATGGTCGAGGCCGGGATTCAGGCCGGTGATCTCGTGGTGGTGCGGGCGCAGCACCACGCGGAGCCGGGCGAGATCGTGGTGGCGTTGGTGGACGGCGAGGCGACGGTGAAACGGCTGGCGCGGCGCGGGGGCAAGCTCTGGTTGCAGCCGGCGAATCCGCGGTACGCGCCGTTGCCGGTGCAGGGGGAAACGCGCGTGGCCGGCAAGGTGATCGGGGTCATCCGCAGCTACGAACGCCGGTTCTGATCAGAGGTTGACGCCGACCCCGACCGAGTAGGTCTCGCCGCGGGCAATGGTGGAGGTCACGCCGTAGTTTTCGGCCCGGCCGAAGATTTTGAACGTGGGCCGGCGGAGGCCGATTTCGCCCAACCAGTCGGGCGTGTTGTTGCCGGTCGAGAGGATTGCCCGGGCATACACGACGCACCCCTGGATCGCGGCGATGTCCCAGTTCAGGCCGAGCTGACCGGCAAACTGGTCGCGCTGGCGGGTTGAGCGGTAGGCCAGTCCGGCGGCGATGCGCCAGTCGAACCGGTGCAGCCAGGCGTTGCGCCGGTCGTAGATGGCCGGGTCGCGGTACGGCAAGTCCCAGCCCAACGTTTGCAGCCGCAACCGCGGGAAAATGTTCAAGCTGCCATTGTCAATCAAGCCGTCGCGCGGCACGCGGCGACCGTCCGGATCAATGGCATGGTCGCTGCGATGCAGAAAATCGAGGCCGGCCACCAGCGTTTGGTCTTGCGACAGGAATGATTCCAGCCCCACGGCGGATTGCAGGCCGGTCGTGACCGAGTATTCGACGTTGGCATACCCGTCGTCGCGATGTTCCTGCCGGGTCTCGAACCACGTGAAGCCGGTGAGCAGCCGCTCCCCGATGGCGAAATCCACCCACTCGACGTTCATCTCGAAGTGTTGCAGGATGCAGCTCACGCCGGCCCCCACGTCGTAACCGCCCCAGACCAGCGGGAACCAGCCGGGCTGGCGTGTTTCCCACGCGCGCCAGAGGTAGTCGTCGTCGCGCGCGGACGTCACATCGAGTCCCAGCAACAAACCGTTCTCGTCGGTGCCGGCGAACGGGTTGCCGTCGTTGCAGTACCATTCGAGCCGCACGCGCGCCCGGTTCCCGCACGCGGTGGTCAACTGGAGTTCGGGGCCGAGCCGGTAGACCGCGCCGAACCGGTCGCCGGTGCTGGCGGAATTCATCTCGGCCGTCAACGCCAGCGACGCCCGGAATGTCGAGCCGAGATACTCTTCCCGGGCGAAGTCCGCGAGGCGCCACGACGCGAACAGTTCGCTCCACCACGTGGCGGGCAGGTTGCTGCGGGCCACATAACCGCCGGCCAGCGCGGACCATGTCAGGCGTTTCACGGATTGCGCCAGCGGCGAACCCACCCCGCCGCCGAACGTGTAGGCGTTGATCTGACCGGCGCGGTCGCTCCGGTAGGACGCTTGATACCCGGCGCGGCTGATCAGCCGGAGGTTCTCGGTCAGCGCCCAATCGGCTTCAAAGTTTTCGTGTTCGTGCAGGACTTCGGCGCGCACCTGGTCCCGCCAATCCAGAAAGGGCGTGGTCTCGCGGTGATGGTAGTACAGACTTACCGGCGCGAATTGTGCCAGCGGCAGATGCAATTCCGACTCGACGAGAAAGTTGTGGTCCCGCCCGGCCAGAAACGCGCCGGCATACGACCGGAACACCGGCCGGTCGGTTTCCTGTCCCCGGCCGACCGGCAGGGACACGGCGAGGGTGAGTCCCGCGATCAGAATGGTGGCGCGCGCCCGCATGAGTGCGGTGTTCATACCGGGGCCGGCGGCGAAAATCAAAGAAAAATCCGCCGCACCGGCAGGCTTGCGTGTCGGAGCGGTTCGCCGTAGGATGGGTGGCACACATTATGAAAACGGTGAAGACCAATCCCGATCAAACCGCGACGCAACTCCTGTCCCCGGCCGCCGCCGCGCCCACGGTCAGCGGCGCCATTACGGCGGACCGGATCCAGATGAACCTCCAGGGCCGCGACCGCGACGCGGTGCTTCGGGAGCTCGTTGCCCTGGTGATTCCGCCGCAGGAAGAGCGGATGAGCGAAACGCTGTTTCAGGCATTGAAAGCCCGCGAAGACCTCTGCTCGACCTGCGTGACCGAAGGCGTCGCCATCCCGCACGCCCGGAACGCGCTGGTCGGCATGGTCAACAAACCCGTGCTCGCCTATGGCCGGCATCAGGGCGGCGTGAACTTCGGCGCGCTCGACGGCAAACCCGTCCGGCATTTCTTTCTGCTCTGTGCGCCCAATGTCCGGGAACATCTCCTCTTGTTGGCCAAACTCGCCCGGTTGTTGAACCAACCGGCGTTCCGCCGCAAACTCGACGCCGCCACCCTGCCGCAGCAAGTCATTGACCTGATCCGGACCAGCGAGCAATGAGTTTCCCGGTCCACCGGCCCCGGCGGCTCCGCCAAACCGCCGCGCTCCGCGCGCTCGTGCGCGAGACGGAACTTTCCCTCGCCCACTTCGTCCAGCCGTTGTTTGTCCGCGCCGGGCGCCGCCTTCGCCGCCCCATCCCCTCCCTGCCGGGGCAGTGCCAGTTGTCCGTGGACGAGCTGGTGAAAGAGGCCGGGGCGTTGGTGCAGTTGGGCGTGCCGGCCGTGATTCTGTTCGGCATCCCGGACCACAAAGACGAACAGGCGTCCGGGGCGACCGGGATTGTGCCGAAAGCGATCCGGGCACTGAAACAAGAGTTTCCGGAACTGCTGGTCATCGCCGACGTTTGCCTCTGCGAGTACATGAGCCACGGCCATTGCGGCGTGGTCAAAGCCGGGCGGGTGGACAACGACGCCACGTTGCCGCTGCTGGCCCGGGTCGCGGTCGCCTACGCCGCCGCCGGGGCCGACATCGTGGCGCCGAGCGACATGATGGATGGCCGGGTCGCCGCCATCCGGTCGGCACTGGACAAAGCCGGTCACACCCACACGCCGATCATGAGTTACGCGGCCAAATTCGCCTCGGCGTTCTACGGTCCGTTCCGCGACGCGGCGGAATCGCCGCCGCAATTCGGCGACCGGCAGTCGTACCAGATGGACTGCGCCAACGCCGCGGAGGCATTGCGCGAGGTGGCGCTCGATCTCGACGAGGGTGCCGACATTGTGATGATCAAGCCGGCGTTGAGCTGTCAGGAGTTGATCTGGCGGGTGAAACAGCGGTTTCACGTGCCGGTGGCGGCCTACAACGTCAGCGGCGAGTACGCGATGCTCAAGGCGGCGGTTCAGAACGGTTGGCTGGAGGAACGCGCGAGTGTGCGCGAACAGATGATCGGATTGCGGCGGGCCGGAGCGGACATCATTGTGACGTACTGGGCCAAAGACCTGGCCCGGTGGTTGCGCGAACGCTGACCGGCATCAGCCGATCTTCGCGAGCATGAAGACCAGCCACACCAAGACCGCCAACACCACCACGCCCAACCCCACCACGACCCAGATCCAGAGATTGCCCGTCCCCTGTTTTTTGCGGCCAAACGGCGTGGTCGGCCCGAAGGTCGGCGGCGCGCTGCCGGCGCCGAGTTGATCCTCACTGATCCCGGCGGGCGTTCGCGGCAGCGGCTGGCTGACCGGTTTGACGACCGACTCGTACCGCATTTCGACGGAACCGAGCCGCAACGTGTCGCCATGCCGGAGTTTGTTTTCCACGATGCGCAGGCCGTTGACCCGGGTGCCGTTGGTGGAGTTCAAATCGCGGATCTTGTAATCGCCGTCCTCCAACGTCAGCACGGCGTGATGATGCGACACGGTACCATCTTCGAGGCAGATGATGTTGTCGAGGGCGCGGCCGATACTGATGCGTTCCTCGACCAGATCAAAGACTTTCCCCTCGAGCAACCCCGACAAGATATGCAGTTTGGGCATCGGTCGTCTTCCTCCGGTTCATTCGTCAATCACCAGCCGTATCATCCCCACAGCCGCCGCGCAAGTCAACGGCATTTTCAGCCGCGGGGGATTTCGGCGTTGACCGGTCCGCGGCCGTCACCTAGAGTCACGCCGCGAGTGTATGAACATCCTGGTCATCGGCGGCGGCGGCCGCGAACATGCGCTGGTCTGGAAACTGGCCCACAGCCGGCGGGTGCGGAAAATCTTCTGCGCGCCCGGCAACGCCGGGATTGCCGACCTCGCCGAATGCGTGCCCATCGGCGTGACCGATGTCGAGCAGTTGCGCGCGTTCGCGCTGGCCCACCGGATTGAGTTCACTGTGGTCGGCCCGGAAGCGCCGCTCTGCGCCGGGATTGTGGATGCGTTTCAGGCAAGCGGGCTCCGCATTTTCGGACCGACCCGGCAGGCGGCGCAACTCGAAGGCAGCAAGGTGTTCGCAAAACGGTTCCTCCTCAAACACGGCATCCCCACGGCGCGGATGGAAGTGTTCACCGATGCCGGGCAGGCGCGGGCGGGCGTGCGCCGGTGGGGCGCGCCGGTGGTGGTGAAAGCCGACGGCCTCGCCGCCGGCAAGGGGGTGATCGTGGCGCAATCGGTCGCCGAAGCGGAACAGGCGGTGGCGGATATTTTGGAGAAAAAAGTGTTCGGCGCGGCCGGCAACCAGTTGATCGTCGAGGAATGTCTCACAGGCCCGGAAGCGTCGGTGATGGCGTTCGTGGACGGGCACACCTACCGGTTGATGGCGCCGGCGCAGGACCACAAACGGGTCGGCGATGGCGATACGGGACCGAACACCGGGGGGATGGGCGCCTATTCGCCGACGCCGGTCATGGACGCGGCGCGGTGCCGTCAGGCCGACGAGATTTTTCAGAAGACACTGGCCGGGCTGCGGGCGGAGGGGATTGATTACCGGGGCGTGCTCTATGCGGGGCTGATGTTGACGCCGCAAGGCGCGCAGGTCCTGGAGTTCAACTGCCGGTTCGGCGACCCGGAAACGCAGGCGGTGTTGCCGCGGCTGGAGGGCGATCTGCTCGACGTGCTCGAAGCGACGGCGGCGGGCCGGCTGGCCGAGGCGCAGTGGCAGTGGTCCACCGACGCAGCGGTCTGCGTGGTGATGGCCGCCGCCGGTTATCCCGGCCGCTACCAGAAAGGACAGCCGATTACCGGATTGAAGGCGGCGGCGGAATTGGCTAAGGTGTGCGTGTTTCACGCCGGCACCAAACGCACCGCCGGCGGAGACGTGGTGACCGACGGCGGCCGGGTGTTGGGCGTGACGGCGTTGGGCGCGAACCTCGAACAAGCCGTGCGCCGGGCCTACGCGGCGGTGGCCCGGATCCGGTTCGACGGCGCGCATTACCGGCACGACATTGCGGCGCGAGCATTGAAGATATGATGAAGCACATGGGAATCTTGTTGATGGCGGCGCCGCTGCTGGCGGCGGAACCGGCCGACCTGCGCGAGACGAGCGCGGTGATTGACGCGTTGAAAAGCCGGTACGTGGACCGGGAAACGCTCGACACCAAACTCCTCAACGAAGCAACGGTGGCCGGGTTGCTCCAGGCCATCGGTCCGGGCGCGCGGATTGTCACGGCAACCAATCCGGCGCCGCCGGCGCTGGCCGAACCGTTGGCGCGGGTGGAAGTGATTGAGCCGGCCATCGGCTACATCCGGCTGGCCGACGTGGTGCCCGCGACGGTGCCGGCGATTGACGCCGAGTTGAAGAAGTTCGCGGCGCAACAGGTCGAGGGGTACGTCCTCGATCTGCGGTTTGCCGACGGAACGAATTATCCGGCGGCCGCCGCGGTGGCCGGGCGGTTTCTGCCGGACGGCCAGCCGTTGTTTGCCGTCCAGAGCCTCGCGGGCACGGAGACCTACCGGGCCAGCAATCCAAAAGAAGAAATCGCGCCCGGGTTGACGACGCTGCCGTTGATGGTGTTGGTCAACGGCGAGACGCGCGGCGGCGCGGAAGCGGTCGCGGCGACGTTGCAGGCGCGGCAGCGGGCGATCGTCATCGGCACGAAGACCGCCGGCGCGGCGGCGGCGTGGGACGACGTGCCGCTCGGCGCGGGCCGGGTGTTGCGTGTGGCCACGGCCAAGGTGGTGCTCAACGGAACGAGCGTGTTCCCGAACGGCCTCACGCCGGACATCCCGGTCAAAATTGATCCGCAGGTGGAACGCGAGGTGATTTTGCACGCCGCCACGAATGTGACATTGACGGCCAGTCTGCAGCCGCAGATCAAGAAGAAAGGCGTGACCGAGGCCGATTTGGTGAAAGTGTTTCGCGGCGAGGCGGTGGATTTGCCGCTGGCGTCCGGCAGCAAGACCAACAGCGAAGACGGCGCCGACATTCAACCGGTGCAAGATTTGGTGTTGCAACGGGCGGTGGACATCTTGAAGGGGATCCGGGCGCTGGTGTCGTGGCGGGCGACCACCGGTTCATGAGGGAATGAAGACCATCCTGTTTGTCTGCGCCGGCAACATTTGCCGCAGCCCCATGGCCGAAGCGTTGCTCCGGCAGATGTTGCAAGGCCGGCCCGACGTGCGGGTGATGTCAGCCGGACTCGGCGCAGTCGAGGGCCAGCCGGCCAGCCTCGCCGCCGTCGAGGCGATGCGCGAAGTGGGCGCCGACCTGACCGGATTCAGAAGTCAAATGGTCACCCCGGAGTTGATTCGGGAGGCGGACTTCATTTTCACGATGACCCGGCAACAGTTGGAAACGATCCAGCTGTTGTATCCGGAGGCGGCGGAGAAAACATTCCTGCTCCGGGAGTTTGAGTACGCCGGTCCGGGCGAGCCGCGCGACATCCACGATCCGATCGGCGGCCCGAACGAGTTGTACCGGCAGGTGCGCAACCAGATTCGCGACGCGTTGCCGAGCCTGATCCAGTTTATCAACCGAAATACCGCGCAGGAGATGAACATGACAACGGAAAAACCGATGTTGCGGGTGGTGCTGGCCGCCGACCACGGCGGCGTGGCGATCAAACAGGCGTTAACGGATTGGCTGGCCCGGCACGGATACACCTACGCGGACCTGGGCACGCAGTCCACCGAAGCCGTGGACTACCCGGATTACGCCTACGCGGTGGCGCGCGAAATCCTGGCCGGCCAGTTTGACCGCGGCGTGTTGATCTGCAAGAGCGGCATCGGCATGAGCATCGCCGCCAACCGCTTCGCCGGCATCCGCGCCGCGCTGGTCGCCAATGAACATTGGGCCGCCCTGAGCCGCCGCCACAACAACGCCAACGTCCTGGTGTTGTCCGCCGAGGACGACGGCACCACCCCCGAAAAAGCGCAAGCCATTCTCGATGTCTGGTTGCGGACCGAATTCGAAGGCGGACGGCACGACCGGCGGGTCCAAAAACTCGATCAGCCGCCGACCGCTCTGGCGGCCACCGACCCGGCGGTGTTCGACGCGATCCAAAACGAGAAACACCGGCAACAAGACGGGATCGAATTGATCGCCAGCGAAAACTTCGTCTCCCCGGCCGTGCTCGAAGCCGCCGGCAGCGTGCTGACCAACAAGTACGCCGAAGGATATCCCGGCAAGCGGTACTACGGCGGCTGCGAATGCGTGGACGTCGTCGAACAACTCGCCATCGACCGGGCCAAGCAATTGTTCGGCGCCGAACACGCGAATGTCCAGCCGCATTCCGGCAGCCAGGCCAACATGGCCGCCTACTTCGCGTTGGCCAAACCCGGCGACACGATCCTCGCCATGAGCCTGAACTTCGGCGGCCACCTCACCCACGGGTCACCGGTCAATTTTTCCGGGAAGCTGTTCCGCGTTGTCCCCTACGGCCTGAATCCCGCTACCGAGCAGATTGACCTGGACGAGGTTGCCCGGCTGGCGCGCGCCGAAAAACCGCGCCTGCTGGTCGTCGGCGCCAGCGCGTACCCGCGGACGCTCGATTTTGCCGCGTTTGCCGCCATCGCCCGCGAAGTCGGCGCGGCGTTGGTGGTGGACATGGCGCACATTGCCGGCCTGGTGGCCGCCGGGTTGCATCCGAGTCCGGTGCCCCATGCCGATATCGTGACGAGCACGACCCACAAGACGTTGCGCGGCCCGCGCGGCGGGCTGATCCTCTGCAAGGAACAACACGCCAAGACCTTGAACGCGCAAATCTTCCCCGGCATCCAGGGCGGACCGCTCGAACACATTATTGCTGCCAAGGCGGTTTGTTTCCACGAAGCCTTGCAACCGGCGTTTCGGGCGTACCAGCAACAGGTCGTCAAAAACGCCGCCACACTGGCCGCGGCGCTGGCCGGTCAAGGGTTCCGCATTGTCAGCGGCGGCACCGACAATCACCTCCTGCTCGTTGACCTCCGGCCCAAGAAACTGACCGGCAAGATTGCGCAGGAAGCCCTCGACCGGGCCGGGATCACGGTGAACAAGAACATGATTCCGTTTGACCCCGAAAAACCGGCCGTGACCTCCGGCATCCGCATCGGAACGCCGGCCGTCACCACGCGCGGCATGAAAGAGCCGGAGATGGAACAGATTGCCGGCTGCATCAGCGCCGTGTTGGCCAAGCCCGGCGATGCCGGTGTGGCCGCCGCGATTCGGGAGAAGGTGCGGGCGCTGACCGCGCGTTTTCCGCTGCCCTACGGAGTGGGGCGTTGACAACGGCGCGCGCTGCCTGTAAACGTACAGGCGTCGGGCGCTTAGCTCAGTTGGCCAGAGCACCTCGTTTACACCGAGGGGGTCAAAGGTTCGAGTCCTTTAGCGCCCACCAGCGGAATGCGGAATGGCAGGGACCGATTTCCCATTCGCAATCCGCGATCCCCTCGCGGGGGTGTAGCTCAACTGGTTCAGAGCGCTGCCCTGTCACGGCAGAGGTTGCGGGTTCGAGCCCCGTCACTCCCGCCACTTCCCTGTTGGCCACCCCAGAAATCACCGGCAAGCCCGGGCGGAGCTGAAACAAGAATGGCGACCCCAGCGGGATTCGAACCCGCGTTACCGCCGTGAAAGGGCGATGTCCTGGGCCGGGCTAGACGATGGGGTCACCGAAAAACACCGCGCGACTATAGCCGATTCTCTCAGAAGCGCAACGACGAATCTTCCTCAGACGGAGAGAATTTCTTTCTCTTTGTGCGCCAACACCGTGTCGATTTCCTTGATGTAATCGTCCGTCAACTTCTGAATCTGTTTCTCGGCGTTCTGGAGTTCGTCCTCGGTAATCTGGCCGTCCTTCTGCAACTTGCGCACCGCTTCGTGACCGGCCCGGCGCTCGTTGCGAATCGCGATGCGCCCGTCTTCGGCCATCTTCTTGACGATCTTGTCCAACTCCCGCCGCCGCTCCTGATCCAATTCCGGAATCGGAATGCGGATGACCTTGCCGTCCACGTTCGGCGTGATGCCGAGCGACGAGGTCTGGATCGCCTTGGCCACGGCCTGCACCACGGTCGGGTCCCACGGCTGGATGACAATCAACCGCGGCTCCGGCGTGGCGATGCCGGCCAATTCGCGCAGTCGCATGTGGCCGCCGTACGCTTCCACCTGAATGTTCTCGACCAGAGACGGCGATGCCTTGCCGGTGCGGACGGAGGCGAACTCGCTGTGGACGAACTCCACCGTCTTCATCATCTTTTCTTCCATCGCGTCGAGGACTTCTTGCAGTGTCATGGCCGAAAGATTAGAAAGTCAGCCGCCAGATGTCAACCACGCGCACATTACTGATGGATGCCGACGACACGCTCTGGGAGAACAACATCTACTTCGACCGGACCATCGTCGAGTTCGTCGCCAGGCTCGCCGCCCGCGGTCTCGCTCCGGCGCGCGTCCACGAAGTCCTGTGGCAGACCGAGCAACGCAACATCAAGGTCACCGGCTACGGCAGCGCGGCGTTCTGCGCCTCGCTCCACGAAGTCGCCCGCGCCCTCGGCGCCGCCGACCTCGAACCGTGGATTGCCGACCGGGAACGCTGGATTTTTCATCATCCGGTCGAACTGATGCCCGGCGTCCGCGAGACGTTACCGGCGCTGCACGCTAACAACCGGCTCATTCTGTTGACCAAAGGCCGGGCCGACGAGCAACTCGGCAAACTCCACCGCTCCGGTCTTGCGCCCTACTTTCACGAGGTCGAAGTCGTGTTCGAAAAAACGGTCGAGACCTACCGGCATCTGGTGCAGAAGCACCGGCTGGCGGCCGGTGACACGTGGATGATCGGCAACTCGCCCCGCTCCGACATCAACCCGGCCAAGGCCGCCGGCCTGCGCACCGTGTTCATCCCGTATCACACGACCTGGCAGCACGAGCTGGAGGAAATCGCGCCCGACGGCGAGACGCTCCTGCTGGACAACTTCGGCCAACTCGCCGGCCATTTCGGCTGACTACTGGTCGAGGGCCTCGCGGACTTTGCGGAGAAGCTCGCTGGACGTGTAGGGCTTCTGCAGAAACCGGATCCCGTGCTCCAGCACGCCATGATGCACGATGGCGTTGGCCGTGTACCCGGAGGTGAACAGCACGCGCAAGCGCGGGTGCCGCGCCTGCAACCGGTCGGCCAGGTCGCGCCCGCCCATCTGCGGCATCACCACGTCGGTCACCAACAGCGCAATCTCCGCGCCAGTGTGTTGCGCGGCCACCGCCAATCCTTCGACGCCGTTGGCGGCGGTCAGCACCTGGTAGCCGGCCGCGCTGAGAATCACCGTCGCCAGCTCCCGCAGCGTCGGCTCGTCCTCGACGACGAGGATGGTTTCCGTGCCGCCCAACAACGCCCTGTCTCCTGCCTCCGTCGCCTGCTGGTTGACGGCTTCCGTGCAGCCGGGCAGATAGATCCGGAAGGTCGTGCCCCGCCCCGGCTCGGTCTCGACGGTGATGAACCCGCCGCTCTGCTTGACGATGCCAAACACGGTGGCCAGACCCAACCCGGTGCCTTTGCCCGGCTCCTTGGTGGTGAAGAACGGCTCGAACAGGTGCGCCCGGACTTCGGGAGTCATGCCGATGCCGGTATCGGTGATGGCCAACTGGACGAACGTTGCCGGTTCGCGGGTCGCCGTTCCCGGCTCCTCGCGCAGCGCCTCCAGCTCCGCACTCGGCACATTGCGCGTCTCGATTCGCAATTTGCCGCCTTTCGGCATTGCGTCGCGCGCGTTGACGCAGAGGTTGATGATCACCTGTTCGAGCTGGCCGGGATCGGCCTTGACGCGGTGGAGATCAGACGCCAGCCCGGTGGTCAACTCGATGTCTTCGCCAATCAACCGCGACAGCATCTTCTGCAGGTCGGTGAGCACCGCGTTGAGGTCCAGGACCTGGGGCTGGAGGATTTGTTTGCGGCTGAACGCGAGCAACTGCCGGGTCAGTTGCGCGGCGCGGTGGCCGGCGTTCTCGATTTCCTTGGCGTAGGTTTGGAGCTTCGGGTCCGCCGGCAGGGCCGGTTGGAGCAGGTTACTGTAGCCAATAATGACGCTCAGCAGGTTGTTGAAATCGTGCGCCACCCCGCCGGCGAGACGGCCGACCGCTTCCATCTTCTGGGACTGCCGGAGCTGTTGTTCCACCTGAAGCTCGTGGGTCACGTCCCGTTTGACGGCGACGTAGTTGACCACTTTGCCCGCCGCGTCGCGGATCGGCGAGATGGTGGCTTCCTCTTCGTAAAGCGTGCCGTCCTTCTTTTTGTTGATGAAATGACCGGCCCACACCTCGCCGGCCGTCAATGTCTGCCACATCCGCCGGTAAAACTCCGCGTCCTGCCGGCCGCTCTTGAGGATCCGCGGATTCTGACCGAGGACTTCCGCCCGCGTGTAGCCAGTGATCCGCTCGAAGGCCGGGTTGACGTATTGAATCGCGCCGACACTGTCCGTGATGAGAATGCTCTCGGCGGCAGATTCCACCGCCCGGATCAACCGCTTCTGCTGTTCCTCGGCCCGCAATTGTTCGGTGATGTCGGACACGGTGAACACTGCGCCTTCCAGTTCGCCGGCGGCATCCAAAAGCGGCGCGCCATTGATGGACAGCAGCACGCGCCGCCCATCCGGCCACTTGATGGCATGGCGGATGTCGGTGACGGGTTGGCGGGTGGCCATCACCCGGCGGAACGGCAGGTCCTCATCCGGGAACGGCCCGCCGTTCAGGTCGGTGATGAGCCAAGCCGGGTCGTTGTAAGTCCGCTGAGTGATGGCCTCCTGTGTCAGCCCCAGGATCTTCTCGGCCTGTGGGTTGGCAAAGGTGATGTGCCCGTGCCGGTTCACCACAATGATGCCGGCCGGGCTGAAATTGGTGATGCGCTCCAAGAGGGCGCGCTCACGCCGCAGCGACTCCTCGGCCTGGACGCGTTTGGTGATGTCTGTGATAAAACCCTCGAGACAGAGCAGCGAACCATCCGGCGCGAAGACGCCGCAGCCCCGCTCCCACACCCATCGGAGTTGCCCGTCGGCGGTCTGGATGCGATAGGTCAATTCATAGAACTGCCGGGCCTGCAGCGCCTGTTGCACGGCGTCCCAGACGGGTTGACGATCCGCCTCAACGATCAGCGCGCCGTAAGCCGGGCGGTTTTGGAGGAGCGCGGACGCGGGCCAGCCGGTCAGGCCGGCACACCCCTCGCTCACAAACTCCATCGGCCAATCGGGTTGGTTCTGGCAGCGGTAAGCCATGCCCGGCAGGTTTGCCATGAGCGTGGCCAGCCGGCGCTCGTTCTCCCGCAGTGCTTCCTCGGCCTGTTTGTGCGCGGTGATGTCGCGGGAAATCCCCATCAGACCCACGACCCGGCCGTCACGATCGTACAAGGGCACTTTGGTGGTGGACACCCAGGTGACCCGCCCATCCGGCCAAGTCTCTTTTTCCTCTTGGCCCACCATGGCGATGCCGGTGGCCATGACGCGCTGTTCATCCTCGTAGGCTTGCCGGGCGTGTTCCGCGGTAAAGAAATCGGCGTCCGTCTTGCCCACCGCTTCTGCCGGATCACGCAAACCGAACGACCGGGCCATCGCTTTATTGATCCGGAGAAACCGGCCCTGCCGGTCTTTGAAGTAGATGTGATCGGGCATCGTCGTCAGCAAATTGTCCAACAACGCCTGCGCCCGGTCGCGCTCGTCGCGAGCGCGCAACGCGGCGATGCCAAAACTGATGTCGTCGGCCAGTTCCTTTAGCAACTGCACTTCGGCTTCGTCAAACGCCGACGGCTCGGCAGTGTAGAGATGGAACGCCCCCACCGGCTGGCCCGCGACGGTCAGCGGCAACGCAATGGCGGACCGGTATCCGCGTCGGAGCGCCTCCTTCCGCCACGGCGCATCGTTCGGCGCGGTGGCCAGATCGTGCGCCACGGCAATCTGGCCGGTCCGAATCGCCGTGCCGGTCGGACCGCGGCCGCGTTCGGTGTCGCTCCACACGATCCCCGCCACCGCCAAATAACCGTCATCGTGCCCGGCGCGGGCGACGGGCCGGACGGTGCGGGCCTCGTCGTGCTCGGCGAACCCGATCCACGCCAGCCGGTAGCCGCCGTTCTCGACCATCACGTCGCAGATCCGCTGAAGCAATTCGGTTTCGTGGGTGGCGCGAACCAACTCCTGATTGCACAAACTGATCGTCCGCAACATCCGGTTCGTCCGTTGCAACGCCGCCGCCATGTCGTTGAACGCCGCGCCGACCTCGGTGAACTCCCGCGTCACGGCGCTCACGTTCGCCCGGACCGACAAATCGCCGCCGGCCAACCCGCGGGCCGCGCGCGTCAATTCCGCGACCGGTCGGAGAATGTCGCGGCGGATGGCCCAAAAACTTAATCCCAGCGCCAAGAGCGCGACCACCAGCAGCAAGACCACCTCGCGCCGCAAGACGCTGTAGGCCGCCGCATACGCCGCCGCGCGCGGGATGCTCACCACCACAGACCACGCGCCCGCGGCCTCGCTCACCCGCTCAAAGGCGGTCAGTTGCGGCACGCCCTCCACGTCCGGTCCCTCGATAAATCCTGTTTGTTGCCGCATGATGGCGTCGCTCAACTTTGCATCCGCCAGACGTTGGCCCGCCCACTTTTCCGGGTCGCGGCTGCGGACGAGGATTCTGCCGTTGTAATCCAACAGAGTCAGGACCGCATCGCGTGGCTGCGGCAGGGCGGCGATCTTCTCGCCCAACCGCCGCAAATCCAGTTCGGCCGAAACGACCGCGCGGACTTCCTCGTGTTCGTTCAGAATCGGCAAGGCCAGAATTATCGTGGGCCGCCCGCTGATGCGCCCCACGATGAAATGCCCGACCCGGAACTGGCGGACGCGCAGAATCTCTTGAAACCACGGGCGGTCGGACACATTCACGAGATGCGGCAGCGGCAGGGCGCTGGCGAGCATCTCGCCGGTGGGAGCGGTGAGACGGAGGTTCTGAAATTGCGGGTACTGGGACAGCAATTGTTGAAGCACCGGCGTCGCGCCGACAGGGTCGGCATCGCGAATGGCCGGCACGTGCGTCAAGGCGGTGAGCACTTGCCGGGCGCCCTCAATCATCTCCTGATGGTCAACTGCCAGCACACGCGCCAAGCGTTCCGCGTCTTTTCGGGCGTCTTGGCGCGCCCGTTGCAGGTTCTGCGCGGAAAACACGCCAATCAACAACAAGACCGGCACGCTGGCCAGGAGCACCAACTGCAGCACACGTGTTTGCAGACTACGGACTGGTTTCGCTTTCATCAAAACCTCTTGAGGAGCCGCTGTGATAAGCAGCAAGTATGCCCGGTACTGCATGTTTCAGCAAGCAATTCCTCACTTGGCTTCCCGGCCTGCTTTGGATAGCGTCGCGGCCATGAAAAACATCCCCGTCCTCAGCGTCACCGGAGACTGCCTCGCCGCCAGCTACGAGAAAGCGCTCGTCGCGTTGTACGAACATGGCACGCGCTTCAAAACGCAATACGACAAACCCGGCGACCCGCTCAGCCTCGATTGCACGTTGAACCTCACCATCCTCGACCCGCTCGCCGAGCCGATGATTCACAAAGCGTTCCCGGGCGGCATCGAAGATTTACGCGAGTATGTCATGGAGGTCCAGGGCGCGAAAGACCATTGGGTCAAGAACATGGACGACCCGAAAGACACCCGGTGGGAATACACCTACCACGGCCGGCTCGCCCGGTACGGCACGTGGCAGGAATCCGGCAAGCGCGTCGGGCCGTTCAACGTGGACCAAATCGAAAATGTCATCGCCAAGCTCGTCAAACAACCATTCACCCGGCAAGCCCAGATGATCACGTGGATGCCGAACCTTGACCTCGACTGCTACGACCCGCCCTGCCTCCAATCCCTCTGGTACCGGCTATTGGAGGACGACGACGGCACGCAATGGCTCAACTGCAACATCCGCTTCCGCAGCAACGACGCCTGGGGCGCGAGTTTCATGAACATGTTTGGGTTCATCATGTTCAACAAAGAAATCATCGCCGCCGAAGTCGCCAAGCGCACCGGCAAGCCGGTCAAGCTCGGCCGACTCAACTGGCACGCCGACTCCTATCACATCTACGGCAAGGACATCGCCACCGCCAAAGCTCGGCTTTTTGATCGCTTGGCGACGACGACCTTTGCCGATCGCACCTATCGGTTTGACGACCCGCTGATCCGCGAGATGTACGACGAAGCCGGTCCTGTCGTCCGCGCCAAAATCGCCGAGTACGACCGCACCCACTGACCCTCTCTCCGCATATTTCGCGCGCCCACTCGTCGCCCGCCACATCTCCCCTCTTAAATGCAACAATTGTTGTCTGTAAGAGGGGAATTGTACTTGTATCGTTGGTGGGGCTGATGGTAGGCTGTGGCCATGAGCAAGAGCCTGATTGCTTTGGAAGTCTTGGACTTGTTTGTGTGGGGCATGGACAAGCTGATGCAACCGACCCTGACCAACCTGCTCGCCGGCTACGATGAGTATGCTCAGCATTCGCAAACAGCCAAACTGTTGGATCGGCTTCGGAAACAGGAACTGCTGGCCCGCCATGGTCGCGGGAAAACCGCGTGCTTTACCATCACTGCCAAGGGGCGCGCCCGGTTGCCGTCACCGTTGGCTGCCGAGGAGTCATGGCAGACGAAATGGGATGGTTGTTGGCGGGTACTCACTTTTGACCTGCCGATGGTCCGGCAACGGGATCGTTATCCGCTGTGGCGGGCCTTCCGCGACCGCAAATTGGGGTTGCTCCAGCGTAGTGTCTGGATCTGGCCGCGCCCGCTGGAAGCAATCGTGCGGGAAATTCTCCAAGCCGAAGGGATCCCGGAATGTTTCTGTGGTTTGGAAGTGCGGGGCTTGTTTCTCTGTACCCACGCCGAGGTGGTGCGCGTGGCGTGGGACTTCGAGGAAATCTACCGCCGCCACCGCGCCTATCTCCAACAACCGCGTCTCACCGTGTCCGAGGTAAACGGCACCCGCGATCTTGCTGCCCTTGCGCGCTTGGCTCGGTTCGAGCGGCAGACGTTTGACTTCGCGTTTTCACTCGATCCGCTGCTGCCGGTCGAGCTGTGGCCCAAGGACTATCGCGGCCCTGAGATTCTCGCCCGGCATCGGGCCTTTCGTCGCGCCTTGCGTCAGCGGCTGAACGCCCTGGCCGGCACTGTTTGAATTTCCCCTTTATGTGCAACAATTGTTGCACGTAAAATGACCGGTGATCGGCGCGGACTTCACATACGGACTGGGCAATGCGGGCGGGACCGTGGTACTCATCCGGTCACGGTGAACCGTGGATTTGGGGCAGACAGTCCGACAACGATCCGCCGCCCGCGCATGTCGAGAGCGGCGGGAGGCTATGTTGCCCGTGGGCACGCCCGCGGATACTCTGCCGGCACGCGAACAACAATCACGATCGGAGGTTCCTGATGAACAAATCCGCAATCCAGACGTTTGAGTTGTGGCCGGAAACGATGGAGGCGTTGACCCGGGCAGGGCTGCTGCTCAACACCGCCGACACCACCGGCAAGGCCAATACGATGACGATTGGCTGGTTGACCGGCGGGGTGATTTGGAGTCGACCGGTGTTGATCGTTTTGGTCCGGCCGAGCCGGTTCACGTATAGCCGGCTGGAACAGGTGCCGGAGTTTACGGTCAATGTGCTGCCACCGGCCAGCGCTGCGGCGCTGGAACATTGCGGTACCGTCTCAGGCCGCGATCACGACAAGTTCGCGGAGACCGGGTTGACGTTGGCGCCCGCGCAGAAGGTGCGGGTGCCGGTGATCAAGCAGGCTGTGGTCAACTACGAATGCCGGGTGGTTCACCGCAACGACGTGATTCCCGCCAATCTCGCCGACGAGATCAAAGCCCGCGCGTACCAGACCGGCGATTTTCACCGGGTCTATTTTGGTGAAGTCTTGGCGGCGTATGCGGTGCGGGAGGCGCGGGAGGAGTTGCGCCGGGGGGCGCGGTAACGGCTATGCGCAGACGAGGGTGCCGATCCGCGCGCCGCAGATGGCGCGTTTGATGTTGCCGCGCTTGAACAGATCGAACACGAGAATCGGAATCTTGTTGTCCATGCAGAGGCTGAACGCCGAGGCGTCCATGACGTTCAGCCGGTTCTTGAGCGCGTCGAGGTAGGTTAACCGGTCGTAGCGTTTCGCCTGCGGGTCTTTCAGCGGGTCGGCGGTGTATACGCCGTCCACTTTCGTTGCCTTGAGCAGCACAGCGGCGCCGATCTCGCTCGCGCGCAAGGCCGCGGCGGTGTCGGTGGAGAAATACGGGTTGCCGGTGCCGGCGGCGAAGATGACCACCCGGCCTTTTTCTAAGTGCCGCATGGCGCGGCGGCGGATGAACGGCTCGGCCACGGCCCGCATTTCGATGGCGGATTGGACGCGGGTCGGCACGCCGGCGCGTTCCATCGCGTCCTGCAACGCGAGCGCGTTGATGACGGTGGCGAGCATCCCCATGTAGTCGCCGGTGGCGCGGTCGAGGCCGCGTTTGCTGCCGGCAATGCCGCGGAAGATGTTGCCGCCGCCGATGACGATGGCCAGCTCGATGCCGAGGGCTTTGACTTCCTTGATTTCCTCGGCAATGGCGTCGCAGGTTTCCGGGGAGATGCCGTGGTCGCGGTTGCCGAGCAACGCCTCGCCGCTCAATTTCAACATCACGCGCCGGTATTTGGGTTGGGAGCGTGAGGTGGCCATGGCGCTCCGTCAGGCGGACTGGCCCGGCAGTTCTTCGCCCATCTGCCAGCGGACGAACCGGCGGACGACGATGTTTTCGCCCAACTGCGCGATTTTGGCGGTGAGATGGTCTTTGATCGTGATGTCCGGGTTTTTGACGAATGGCTGTTCCATCAGGCAGACGGTGGAGAAGAACTTTTCCAGCTTACCGGCGCAAATCTTCTCAATCGCGGCGGCCGGCTTGTCTTTGACCTGCGCGGCGTAGATTTCTTTTTCGGCGGCCACGACGGCGGCCGGCACGTCCTCGCGTTTGACGTAGGTCGGGTTGGCCGCGGCGATTTGCTGGGCAATGTCTTTGACGACTTCGCGGAACGCCTCGTTGCGGGCGACGAAGTCGGACTCGCAGTTGACTTCAACGAGCACGCCGAGCTTGCTGCCGTGGTGGATGTAACTAGCGATGCAGCCTTCGTTGGCGGCCCGAGTGGCTTTCTTGCCGGCAATGGCGATGCCTTTTTTGCGGAGAATCACTTCCGCCTCGGCGAGGTTGCCCTTGGCTTCGAGCAGGGCATTTTTGCAATCCATCATGCCCGCGCCGGTTTTGGCGCGGAGGGCAGCGACATCTTTGGGGTTAATCGTCATGGTAGGATTCTCAAGCGGTTGGGGCAGCGGTTTCGGGGGCCGGGGCTTCCGCCGGGGGGGCGGCGATCTTGGGGGCCAGTTCGGCTTGGGCTTCGGCAATTGTTTCGGCGATGATGTGGGTGATCAGTTTGACCGACCGGATCGCATCGTCGTTGCCGGCAATGGGGTAGGTCACGGCGTCGGGATCGCAATTCGTGTCCACCAGCGCGATGATGGGGATGTTCAGCCGGTGGGCTTCGGCGATGGCGATTTTCTCGCGTTCGATGTCCACCACGAACAGCGCGGCCGGCGGTTTGTCCATGGTGACGATGCCGTCGAGGTTGCGGTGGAGTTTGGCGAGTTCGCGCCGGTAGTTGGCGATTTCTTTTTTCGGCAACTTCTCGCCTTCCGGGGAGGCGAGCAACGCCTCGATGTCTTTCAAGCGTTTCACGCTTTTGCGGATGGTCTGGAGATTGGTCAGCGTCCCGCCGAGCCAGCGGTCCACCACGAACGGCATCCCGCAACGCGTGGCGGCGTCCTTGAGTTCCTGCTGGGCCTGCTTCTTCGTGCCCACGAACAACACCGTGCCGCCCTGCAGGATGACGTCGTGCAGGAATCCGCAGGCGACCTGGATTTGGGTCAGCGTCTTGTTCAGATCAATGACATGAATGCCATTGCGCTCGGCGAAAATGAACCGTTTCATCTTGGGGTTCCACCGTTTGGTCTGATGACCAAAATGCACCCCGGCTTCCAACAACTCTTCGACTTTGACTGTCGGCACTGTGTCCTCCGTTGTTGCATCCCCGAACGTTGTCGGGGACATCCCGGCCCTGTGACCGGAATTATTGTTGTAGTTACGGTGTCCCGCGAACAGCCGGGACGGTTTACCGCCACACTGCTGGCGGGGACGGGACTCTACCCGCCTGGCGGGACGATGCAAGCACAAATTCAGGCGGTTTTCTTGGCCGGCCAGATCAGCGAGGCGATCACGCTGGCCGCCAAAGCCGCCGCCACCACGCCCAAAGCCGCGCCGATGGGCATCTTATACCAGTGGCCCAGAATCATCTTCCCGCCGACAAACACCAGAATCAACGACAACCCGTAGTGCAACAGGTGAAAAAGGTTCATCACTCCGGCCAGCGCGGAGAACAGCGCCCGCAATCCGAGGATGGCAAACACGTTGGACGTGTACACGATGAACGGATCGTGGGTGATCGCCAGCACCGCCGGGATCGAATCCACCGCAAAAATCAGGTCGGTGGTCTCGACGACCAACAGCACCACCAGCAACGGCGTCGCCATCCGTTGGCCGTTGCGGACCGTCCAAAACCGGTCGCCGTCATATTCCCGGCTGACCGGCGTGAACCGGCAAAACAGTTTCAAGACCGGGTTCTTCTCCGGGTGGACCTCGGTTTCCTTTTGCGTCGCCATCTTGACGCCGCTGTAGATCAGGAGGCCGCCGAACACAAAGATGATCCACTCGAACTTCGTGATCAACGCCACCCCCATCGCAATAAAGATCGCCCGCATCACCAGTGCCCCGACAATCCCCCAGAACAACACCTTGTGCTGATGCCGCGCGTCCACGCCGAAATAGGAAAACAACATCAAAAATACAAACAGATTGTCCACGCTCAACGACTTCTCGATCAGATAGCCGGTCAGGAACTCCAGCGCCTTCGTCTTGCCCATCCAGAAATAGATGCCGAGATTGTATGCCAGCGCCAACGCAATCCAGATCGCGCTCCAGGCCAGCGCCTCCTTGACCTTCACCGCGTGCGCTTTGCGGTGAAACACCCCCAAGTCCAGCGTCAACATCACCAGCACGAACACGTTGAAAAACACCCATTTCCAGATCGAACCGGGCATGATGCGGGATACTGGAGAATCTGCCGGCCAGAGTCAAACGAAACCGGTCAGCCCGCGTATTCCTCGGCCGGCAACCCGCGCGCGCCGGGGGTGGCGACAAACAAGCCCCCGCCATCGGGTTGGGCGGTCGTGATAAAAAGCCGGTCAAAATTCGCTCCGCCGAACGCGCAGGAAGTCACCCGCGCCACCGGCAGGCGGATTGTTGCCAGCAGCTTACCAGTCACCGGATTCCAGCGCGTCACCCGCCAGCCTTCCCAGTGCGCCACCCAGAGCATCCCCTCCGCGTCCAACGTCATCCCGTCTGGGCGTCCTTGATCCACGGGAATGGGCACCGCCACGCGCCGGTTCGTGATGGTGCCGGTGGCCAGGTCGTAGTCAAACGCGTCCACTCGCTGCAGTTTAGTGTCAATGTAGTACATCGTCCGCTGGTCGAGACTCCACACGATGCCGTTGGACGTCCAAACGTGGTCCAACATCGTTCGCACCCGGTGATTGGCATCGAGGCAATAGAGGCACCCGGTGCCCTGGCGGGACATCGTGCCGGCCCAGAAGCGCCCGGCCGGGTCGCACTTGCCGTCGTTGAACCGCGCCTCCTTTACCGGCGGCTCCGGTTTGGCGATGGACGTCAGTTTGCCGGTATTCAAGTCGAACGCGGCAAACCCGTCCGCGACCGCCAACATCACGCCGCCCGCCCGGCGCGGCACGACGGTGCCGACGGGTTGGCCGATATCCCAATCCCGGTCGGCGTTCGTGGCCGGATTGAACTCGTGGAGTTTGTGGCCGGTGATGTCCACCCAATAGAGCACTTGCCGGCGCGCATCCCAAATCACCCCTTCGCCCAGTTGGGCGCGGGCGTCCAATACGAGTTGCACGTCGTTCATGCGCCGTTGATAACACTACGGCTGCGTGATGACCAGTTTGTAGAACCGGGCGGGGGTGCCGGCGGGCGGGGTGTCCGCCACTTCCTTCACCGTGCCGTCGCCGCTCACGGAGCCGCCGGGGACGTTCTCCCAATCGCCACTGATCAACGAGGCGCGCCACTTCACTTGGTACTGCCGGCCGGTCACGGTGGCGAACCGGATGCGGAAGCCAGCGCCGGCAGGGAGCACCGACTCGATCTTCGGGTAACTGCCGGCGGCGCGCGGTAACGTGCCGGCAATGTACTCGTGCAGGTTGTTCACGCCATCGCCATCGGCGTCGAGCAGCGCGTCGGCGGCGTTGAACGGGTCGAAGCCGTGGGTTTGCTCGTAGCCGTTGGGCATTCCGTCGCCGTCCTGGTCCAACGCCGCGTCGAGCGCCACGGTCGCTTGCGCCATCAACGTCGGCGGGCATTTGCCGTTGTTGTTCCAGAGGTCGTACATCTCCTGGCCCTTCGTGTTCGTCACGTTCGCGTCGCGCAGGAACTCGATGAACTCCTTGCTCGTGCTCTGGTAGTAGAGCCGGGCTTCGACGCGGTCGGTGCCGGTGGGCAAGGGATAGTACGTGTCGTCCCAGTACTGGCCGTCGGCGTAGCCGTAGTTGGCTGGCGCGCCGCCGAATGCGGCGAAGGTCGTGTTGGAAAACCCGCGCGGCGGGATGCGGTTGTCGGAGTAAATCTCGTTGTTGAGCACGAAATGGAAGGACTCGGCCGCCGGCAGGCCGACGACCCCGGCAATGTTGGTGCCGATGCCGGGATGGACTTCGTAAATCTTCGCCTGCGCGTCGTGGGTGAGGACGCCGGTGGTCGGATTGTACGCGGCGGACTCGGCGAGCAGGTTCGACGCGGCATCGTAGAACCGGACGTTGAGCCAGACGCGCCGGCCTTCGGGGTAGCCGGTCGGCAGTTTGTGGCCGCATTCGTTGGTGACGGTGACTTTGCAGTACGTGCCGGTGAACACGGCGGACACGCGCGCGGCGTTTTGCAGCATGGACTCGGCGCGGGCGATGCCGGCGGCAATGGCCGGGGCGCTGACTTCGCTCGGATACAGATTGGTGAGCAGGCCGGGAATCCACGTGCTGCCGCCGGTCATGTCGTGCAACGGCAAATCGGTGCGCCACGGCACGCCGGGATTGGTGTTGGTGTTGCAACCGTAGCCGGTGACTTTGCGCATGTGGCAATCCTGACAGGTCGTGCCGGGATTGTAGGCGCTGGCGACCCATTCGCTGTAGGTCCGCTCGACCGGCGCGAGGAAATGCGCCGAATAGACGCCGGCGGTGGTGTTGAAGCTGTTCGGCTGATAGATGCCGCCGGCGTCTTTCGTGAAAGCCGGGTTGCTCACGTCGTGGCACGTGCCGCAAAACGCCGCGCGGCGATGGAACGGCGACGCCACAAACAGATGCGGCGCGGCGGCGTTGGTGAACGGGCCGCGCGTGAGGCTGTTCGGATCAATCACGTACATCCCGTTGCCGGACTCGGTGCCGGGGAAGGTCAGCGCGGCCAAAATGTTCGTGTCCTGCGCGGGACTGACGCCGGGTTTGTAGACCGGGTCCACCATCCGGTGACACAACTCGCACGACACGCCGATCTTGTCGGTGGCGGTCATCCGGCTGCCGTCGGTCGGCACCGACCGGCCCTGCAACCAGCCCTGCGACAAGTGGCACCGCAAACAGAGGTCACCGGAGTCCGGCGCGTCCTGATTGGCGATGACCATGTTCGCCTCGAACAACGGGTCGCGGCCGGCGTGCGACATCATGCTGCCCTGCCAGTTCCGGTACGGTTCGACGGCCGGGCTGTAGTTGCCGTGACAGGTTGCGCAGCTTTCCGGCGCGGCAAACTCCGAGCCGCCCTGGAACGGTTGCGTGCCCGGCATGTCGAAATCGCGGAGCGTGGTCGGCACCGTGCCGCCGGGCGGCGAGACGATGGTGAAGGCGGCATTACTGATGTCATTGGAGGAATTGCCGGCGGCGTCCACGGCCACGATGCGGATGCGGGCGGTGGTTGTTGGCCGGTTGGCTGGCGGCCACGGCCAACTGCCGGTATTGGCGAGGCCCGACGCGAGCGGGGCGTAGGTCGCGCCATTGTCAAGCGACTCGTAAATATGGATGGACGTGACGCCGACGTTGTCGGTGGCAATCCAGGTGATGTTGGTGAGCCGGTTGGCGGTGAGCGTTTCACCGCCGTTGGGGAACGTCACCGTGACAACCGGCCGTTGCGTGTCGCCGCCGATGGTTGGCGTGAGATAGCCGGCGATTTCGCCGAGCGGCGCGTTGGCGACGAGGTTGGTGTTGGCCGCCGACAAGCCCGGGAAGGTCGGCGTGTTGGCGTACCCGACCCCGGTGACCTCGGTCAACGTCGTGTAGCCATCGCTGTCTTGGTCGAAGTTCTGGACATTTTTGATGGCGTTGGTGCGGCCGGCCTCGGTGTTCAGCCCGCCTTGCGCTTCGATGGCTGCGCCGTAGGGATTGCGGGTGCCGCCGCCGTTGAAATCGTAGTGGCACACGCCGCAATGCCCCGGCTTGCTCGGCAGGTTGTCAAGCCGGCTGCCAACGGCATTGGGATAAACAGTGAAGAATGCCTGACGGATGTTCGGGCGGGCGCCAGCCGTCATGGCGACAGTTATCGCCCACAAGGTAGCGATCAACGTCCGCATGGGAGGATTTCCACCGCGCATCCGGGCCTCAAAACAACAAGAATCGTCCGCAGACAACGGGCGCCTGATGCCGGGACGTTTTGGGGGTTCGCGGTGTTGATGGATTTTCTTATGGCACACCGGCGACGCGGAAGCCGGCGGCTTCGAGCCAGGCGCGGATCTTGCCGGGCTGGTCGCCTTGGATTTCGATGGCGCGGTCGCGGACGGTGCCGCCGCAGCCGCAGGCTTTCTTCAGTTGCCGGGCGTACGCCTCGATTTGCGCGCTGGTGATGTGCGGGGCGAAATCGTGGATCACAATCACCGTTTTGCCGCCCCGGTGGGCTTTCTCTTTGCGCAAGACTACCCGGCCAGGTTTCGGTTTGGCTGCCGGCGTTTCCGGGCCGGGCGGCAAACCTTCGGAAGACAGGTTGGCGAAGGGGTTACCGGGCATGCGCGCAACAGTTTTTGAATTTGCGGCCGCTGCCGCACGGGCAACGGTCGTCGGGTTTGACGTGGGCGTATCGGGCGCGGGCATCTTGTTGCCGGACGATGTCCATCACGAGCGCGGCGGGCCGGCCGGCGGCGAGCAACGCGGCCATGATCTTCATGTACGGGTCCACGTGGTGGAAGAATCGTTTGTAACCGGCACAGAGGTAGTTGAGGCCGGGTTCACCGTCGGGGGTGCGGATGAACCGGTGTTTGGGGCACTCGCCGTTGCAGGCGAACCGGACATCGCAGCGCCGGCAATACTGCGGCAGCGTGTCGAACTTGTCGGCGCCGAACTTGCGTTGCGGGGCGGAGTGAACCAGGTCGCCGAGCGGCTGGTGCATCAGGTTGCCCAGCCGGTATTGGGGATAGACGTAGTGGTCGCAGGAAAACAGGTCGCCGTTGTGTTCGAGCGCCAGTGCGAGGCCGCAGCGCTCGGCGAACACGCACAGCGTCGGGCCCTGCCCGATCCACGCGCCGAGGGTGACGTCGAACAGTTGCACGAACGTCTGGCCGACATCGTGGCGGACCCATTCGTCGAAGATTTTCACCAAAAACTCGCCGTACTGCCGGCTCTCGACGCTCCAGCCGGTCACGGGCGAGGGGGCGATCTGGCCGGGCGTGGGCGGTTCGGCGAGGTCCAGGCCCTTTTTTTTCACCGTCTCATCCGGCTTGCGTTCGACGAGGGGGATGTACTGGTGAAACTTCGATCCGATCTCCTTCAGGAACCGGTACACCGCGAGCGGCTCCTGGGAGTTGCGCCGGTTGACCACCGTGAGCGTGTTGAACTCCGTCTGGTGCTTTTTCAGGAACTCCAACCCGCGCATCACCCGGTCGAAACTCGGTTTGCCCTGTTTGTCCACCCGGTAGACATCGTGCAACTCGCGCGGGCCGTCCACGCTCAAGCCGATCAGAAACCGGTTGGCCGTGAAAAACTCGCACCACTCGTCGTCGAGCAACACGCCGTTGGTCTGGAAGGCGTTGGTGATCCGTTTGCCGTTGGCGTATTTCTGCTGCAACTCCACCACCCGCCGGAAGAATTTCACGCCCAGCAGCGTCGGCTCGCCGCCCTGCCACGCAAAACACACTTCCGGCACGTCCTGGGCCGCGATGTATTGCCGGATCAACGACTCCAACACGTCCTCGCGCATCCGGAAGTTCTCCGTGGCCGGGAACAGGTTGCCCTTTTCGAGATAAAAACAGTATTGGCAATCGAGGTTGCAAATCGGCCCGATCGGCTTGGTGATGATATGAAACGCCGATCGCTGGTCCGGTGTTGGCCTGAGCGGTGCCGTCATGGCCGGTACACTGACACACCCAACGCAGCCTTGTCAAAGCGGAGGGGTTCGTCTATGCTGCCGCCGCGTTTTCCATGGATCATCTCCGACACGCCAAAGAAGTGTTCGACATCGAGATTGCCGGGCTGCGCCAAACGCGCGCCCGGCTCGACGCGAATTTTGTGCGCGCCGTCGAATGCATCGTCCAGAGCCTCGCCCGCAAAGGCAAGGTCATCGTCACCGGCATCGGCAAATCCGGCAACCTCGCCCACAAAATCGCCGCCACGCTCACCTCGACCGGCACCACCAGCGTCGTGCTCGACGCCGTCAACGCGCTGCACGGCGACCTCGGCCTGATCAACGACGGTGACGTGGTGCTGGCGCTGAGTTATTCCGGTGAGTCCGATGAACTGGTCAACATCCTGCCGGTCATCAAACGCTTCGATGTGACGATCATCGCCATGACTGCCCACCCGAAGTCGCGGGTCGGCCGGTACAGCGATTTGGTGTTGCCGGTCCACGTCCGCCGCGAAGCCTGCCCGTTCAACCTCGCGCCGACCGCCAGCACGACCGCGATGCTCGCGCTCGGCGACGCGCTGGCGATGTGCGTGTTGCGGGCGCGCGGGTTCACGCGGGCCGATTACGCGCGGTGCCATCCGGCGGGGGCGATTGGGCGGGCCATGTTGCTGAAGATTGCCGACATCATGCGCACCGGCGACCGCAACGCGGTGATCAACGATACCGGCACCGTCCAAGACGCGTTGCTGGCGATGACCCGCGCCCGGTCCGGCAGCATCAGCGTTGTCACCCGGACCGGCAAACTGGCCGGGATCTTTACCGATGGCGATTTTCGGCGGCGCATTGCCCGCGATGTCAACGTGCTGCAAGCGCCGATTAAATCCGTGATGACGCGCCGCCCGATCACCATCCGACAGGATGCGCTGGCGGTTGAAGCCTTGAAGATTTTCCAACAACGACAGATTGATGATCTGGTTGTGGTGGATGAAAACAACCGTCCTGTGGGCATCATTGACTCACAGGACCTGCCCAAACTGAAAATCATGTAGTGAGAAAGGAACAGCCCCATGCCCTCTGCCAATGATCTCCGCAAAGGCCAAGCCATCAAATACAATGGCGACATCTGCGTCGTCCTGGACATGCAACACCGCACGCCCGGCAACCTCCGCGCCTTCGTGCAGGCCACCCTCCGCAGCCTGAAAACCGGCAAGAGTTCCGTCGTCCGCTTCGCCTCGACCGAGCCGCTGGAGATTGTCTCGAAAAACACGCGGCCGGTGGACTTCAGCTACAAAGACCAGAGCGGCTACCATTTCATGGACCCGGAAACCTACGAGACCATCACCCTCACCGAGGAATTCGTCGGCGACGCCAAAAATTACCTGATCGAGAATCTCCGCTGCACGTTGACCGAAGTCGAAGGCAAAATCGCCGAACTGGAATTGCCGCCGAAGGTGACCCTCAAAGTCATCGAAGCCCCGCCCGGCGTCCGCGGCGACACGGCCACCAACGTCACCAAACCGGCCAAGGTCGAAACCGGCATCGAAGTGGGCGTGCCGCTCTTCATCAATCCCGGCGACTCCATCGAAGTGGACACCCGCACCGGCAAGTACCTCAACCGCGCCTGAGCGGCGCGGGAGCTGCCAGTCATGGATGCCACCCAAATCGCGCAGGCGTTTGCCCAACGGTTCGGCGGCGCGCCGCAGTGGATCGTGCGCGCGCCGGGCCGCGTCAATATCATCGGCGAACACACCGACTACAACGACGGGTTTGTGTTGCCGATGGCCATTGACCGGGCCGCCTGGATCGCCTTGCGGCCGCGCCCCGACGACCGGGTCGTCGTCCACTCGCTTGATTTCCACGAGACTGTCGAGTTCGGGATTGCCGGCGTGCGCCACCAGAAACAGAAGTGGGCCGAGTACATCAAGGGGATGGCGTGGGCGTTGCGGGAGGCCGGCCACCCGTTGCGCGGCTGGGAAGGCACCGTGGCGGGCGACGTGCCGATCGGCGCCGGGCTGTCCTCGTCGGCGGCACTGGAAATGGCGGCGGCGCGCGCGTTTGCCGCGGCGGCCGGCCTGACTTGGGAACCGGCGGCGATGGCCAGGCTCGGCCAACGCGCCGAAAACCAATGGGTCGGCGTCAACTGCGGCATCATGGACCAGATGATTTCCGCCGCCGGCAAAGCGGGCCACGCGCTGTTGATTGATTGCCGGTCGCTGGAAACGCAACTGGTGCCGCTGCCGCCCGGCACGGTCATGGTCGTGCTCGACACGGCCACCCGGCGCGGGCTGGTGGACTCGGCGTACAACGAGCGCCGGCAACAATGCGAGGCCGCCGCCGCCTATTTCCAAGTGAAAGCCCTCCGCGACGTGACCCCGGTGGTGTTCGAGTCGTGCGCCGACGGGCTGGATCCGGTCACCCGCCGGCGCGCCCGGCACGTGGTCGGGGAAAACGACCGGACCTTGTCGGCCGCCGCCGCGATGCGCGCCGGGGATGCCGTTCGGTTGGGCGCGTTGATGAACGAGAGCCACGACAGTTTGCGCGACGATTTCGAGGTCACCAACGCCGAGTTGAACGTGATGGTCGAGTGCGCCCGGCGCGCGTCGGGCTGTTTCGGCGCGCGGATGACCGGCGCGGGGTTTGGCGGGTGCGCCCTGGCGCTGGTGACCGCCGCCGCCGCCGGGGAATTTGCGGCCCAAGTGACGGCGGAGTACCAGCGGGTTACCCGGCGGGCGCCGGCGGTGTACGTGTGCCGGGCCACCAACGGCGCGGAAATCGTGGCCGGGCCATGAGCCTGACGGCCCCCGCGCCCCGCCTCCACCGCGACGAACTCCGGGCGGCTTTGCGGCGCGTGACGCAGGCGTGGATTTTTGGCGCGGCGTGGATGTACATCGTCACCGGCGCGGTGATGACCCGCTTTGCGCAACAGCTCGGCACGCCCGGCTTTGGGTTTGGGGTGCTGGCCGCGCTGCCGTTTGCCGGGGCGCTCGTGCAACTGCCGGTCAGCTATTTCATCGAACGCTACGGGCACCGCAAAATCATCTTCATCGGTACCGGGGTGGTGCATCGCGCGTTGTGGATCGTGGCGGCGGCGATTCCGTGGGTGCTGCCGGCCCGGTGGTGCTGGCCGGCGCTGCTGGGGGTGGTGGCCGTCTCGTGGGTGACCGGGCAAATGTCGGGGCCGTCGTGGGTGTCGTGGATGGCCGATCTGGTGCCGGCGCGAATTCGCGGCCGGTATTTTTCCCGGCGGACGCAGCTCGGCCAACTGGTCGGCGTGATCGTGACGCTGACCGCCGGCGCCGTGCTCGACCTGGCGCAACGGCGGGGCGACGCGGTGTTGTTGCGGACGCTTTCGGGCGCGCTGGCGTTGGCGGGCGCGGCCGGGGTGGTGGATTTCCTGTTTTTCGTGCGGGTGCCGGAACCGCGGCCGGAGCGGACGAATCCGCAGGCGAAATTGTGGGCGCTGATCCGCGAACCGTTGGGCGACCGGAATTTCCGGCGGTTTCTGGGCTATATTTTCACGCTCACGTTGGCGGTCGGCTACATGGGGCAGTTCACCTGGCTGTATTTGTTCGACGTGGCCGGGATGAGCAACACCCAGGCCAACGCGATGCTCGTGCTCGGGCCGTTGGTGGTGCTGATGCTGAGTTTCCCGTTTTGGGGGCGGTTGATTGATCGGTTTGGCCGCAAGCCGGTGCTGGTGATGGCGCTGGTGTTGACGTTGCCGGGCGGCGCGCTGTGGATGTTTGTGACGCGGGAGCATTGGCTGTGGCCGTATCTGGGGCTGCTGCTGGTCACGGCGGCGTGGCCGGGGATTGATTTGGCCAACTTCAACCTGCTGCTGAATTTCAGCGGCCCGGCGAGCGGCGCGCGCAAGAGCGGCGGGTACGTGGCCATCAACAGCATCGTGGCGGCGGCGGCCGGCATTCTGAGCGGGTTGCTGGCCGGGGCGATTGCCAACGCGCTGAACGATTGGCGACCGGTCTGGGCCGGTTGGCCGATGACGTATCACCGGCTGTTGTTTCTATTGTCGAGCGCGCTGCGGCTGCTCACGTTGCCGTGGTTGTGGCGGTTGGAGGATACCGGCGCGCAAACCACGCGGGCGGCGTGGCGGTACATGGGCACGAACCTCTACTCCAACCTGCAACAGGTGATCTTCATGCCCGGCCGGCTGCTCTGGCAACGGGCGCGGTGGACGTTCATCTTCGACCAAACCGTGGGCGCCTTCCCGTGGTGCCGCCGCCGGCGCCGGTGACCGGGGTTTTGGCGCTTGACGCTCCCGGAGTCGCCCGGTAACATCCGCCCGCTTTCCACAATGAGGTGGAAGCAGAAGGAGTGTGCGTCGTGGCGGAAGCGTATTGCGTGAAGTGCAAAGCGAAAAAAGAAATTGCCAATGCCCAGGAAGTGACGATGAAGAACGGCCGGCCGGCCATTCAGGGCGTGTGCCCGTCGTGCGGCACGAAGCTGTTCCGCATCCTCGGCGGCAAAAAGTAACACCGGCAGGGGGAGGCGCACCGGCATGGCGACCAACAAACAACTGGCCTATGTCCTGATCAATCCGTACACGATTTACAAATCGCGCACGGGCGGCGTGATCTCGCGGTTGTTCACGCGGACGGCGCTCGAACTCGTCGCCGCCCGGATGTTCGCCCCGAGTGCCGGGCTGGCCAGGGAATATGCCGCCTCCATTGCACTCGAGAAAGACCCCCAAGACCGCAAGATTCAGGAACAAATCCGGCAATACATCCTCAACAACTACGCGCCCGATCCCAAGACCGGCCAGCGCCGGCGGGTGATGATGCTGGTGTTCGAGGGGGAAGACGCCGTGGCCAAGGTCCGCGAAACCGTCGGCAAAATCGAACCCGGCCGCGGCCCCGCCGGCGAAACGATCCGCGACACCTATGGCGATTTCATTACCGGGCCGGACGGCGAGGTGAAATACTTCGAGCCGGCCGTGTTGGCGGGCCGGTCCCCGGACGAAGTGGAAGCCGGGTTGAAACTCTGGGGCCGGTATTCGGACACCGACGGCGGGTTCCTCGACAACGTGATCCATTATCCCGCCCGCACCAACGTCCAACGCACGCTGGTGCTGCTCAAGCCGGACAATTTCCGGTTTCCCAGCGCGCGGCCCGGCAACATCGTGGACATGTTTTCGCGCACCGGGTTGTACATCATCGCGGTCAAAGTCCACCGGATGAGCGTGGCCGAAGCCAAGGAGTTCTATGGGCCGGTGCTGCCCATTTTGCGGGAGAAGTTCCGCGAGATCAGCGGGCCGCGCGCCCGCGCCTCCCTGGAAAAAGACCTGAACATCACAATCCCCGCCGACATGGAAGCGAAGCTGGGCGAGCTGCTCGGTGATTTTGCCGGTAACGCGCAGTTCAGCAACATCGTCCAGTTCATGACCGGCCGCCGCCCCGAAGAATGCACGGGCGACGACGAAACCAAGTGCGGCCTGGAAAAAATCGTGGCGTTGATCTACGAAGGCCCGGACGCCGTGAAGAAGATCCGCAACGTGCTCGGCCCGACCGACCCGCGCAAAGCGCCGCCCGGCACGATCCGCCGCGAACTCGGGCAGGACATCATGGTCAACGCCGCCCACGCCAGCGATTCGCCCGAGAACGCTCAGCGCGAAATGAACATCATCAAAATCCGCGAAAACAACCTCAAACCGCTCATTGAGCAGTTTTACAACTGCAAGCTCTGAGCACTGCAACGAAAGAACCAACTTATGGAACAGCTCGCCCAACGCGCCACCACGCTCACCCCCTCATTGACGCTTGCCATTGACGCCAAGGCCAAGAAACTCAAGGCCGACGGCGTGGACGTGGCCGGTTTCGGCGCCGGCGAACCGGATTTCGACACGCCGCAACACATCAAGGACGCCGCCGCCAAGGCGCTCGCCGACGGATTCACCAAATACACACCGTCGTCCGGCATCCCCGAACTGCGCGCGGCCATCGCCGAGAAACTGCAGAAGGAAAACGGTCTCGACTACCAGCCGTCGCAGGTCATCGTCAACTGCGGCGCGAAACATTCCTGCTACAACGCCATCCTCGCCACCTGCCAGGCGGGCGACGAAGTGATCATCCCGGCCCCGTACTGGTTGAGTTACCCGGAGATGGTGAAACTGGCCGAAGCCACCCCGGTCCTCGTGCCGACCCGGGAAGAAAACGGGTTCAAGATCACGCCCGACGAGTTCCGCAACGCGATGACCCCGGCCACCAAGATGATCATCCTCAACTCGCCCAGCAATCCGGCCGGCAGCCTGTACAGCCGCGAAGAATTGCAGGCGCTGGCCGCAGTGGCGGTCGAAGAGGGGATCCTGATGCTGGCGGACGAGATTTACGAGAAGATCACTTACGACGGCGCCGCGTTCGTCAGCCTCGCGTCGCTCGGCAAGGACATCTACGATTTGACGATCACCGTCAACGGGTTCAGCAAAGCCTACGCCATGACCGGCTGGCGGCTCGGATACGTCGCCGCGCCCGAGCCGATCGCCGCGGCGATTGACGCCATCCAGTCGCACTCGACCTCGAATCCGACGAGTTTCGCCCAAAAAGGCGCGCTGGCGGCGTTGCAGGGCGACCAGAGTTTCATCAGCGCAATGGTCAAGGCCTTTGCCGAACGCCGGCAGTTCATGTACGACCGGCTCACCAGCATCCCCGGCGTGACCTGCGTCAAACCGATGGGCGCGTTCTACATGTTGCCAAACATCTCCAGCTTCGGCCTGACCAGCAGCGAGTTCTGCAGCCGGTTGCTCGACGAACAGAAAGTCGCGTGTGTGCCCGGGCTGGCGTTCGGCGACGACCGCGTGATCCGGTTCAGCTACGCGTGCTCGCTGGAGAACATCCAGAAGGGCCTCGACCGGTTCGCGGCGTTCTGCGGGTCGTTGGCAAAATAGTTTGCAGGGCGGGCATGCCCGCAGGGGGGCCCGCCGCGGCGCGATCCCGCCACGACAGGCCTCGCGCCCGACAAACGACAGGAACATGAAAATCGCCCTCATCGGTTTCCCGCAAACCGGCAAGAAGACCCTCTTCTCGCTGTTGACCGGCATCAGCCTCGACCACCTCCTGGGCCGGGCGGCGGAATACCACGTCGGCACCGTCAAGGTCGCCGACCCGCGCGTGGACAAACTCGCGGCGATGTACCACCCGAAGAAGACGAAATACGCCGAGATCGAATGCACCCTCGCCCCGGCCCCGCCGCATGAACCGAAACCCCGGGAACAGTGGCTGAACAAGCTCAAAGACATGGACGCCCTCTGCCACGTCGTCCGGGCGTTTGAGGACCCGGCCGTGTTTCATCCGAAGGGCGCCGTCCACGCCGCGCGCGACATCGAGGACATGAACCTCGAACTCACCGTCAGCGACCTGAGCCTCATCGAAACTCGTCTCGGCCGGATCGCGCAGGACCAGAAGAAGAAGCACGACGACGACCGGGCCAAGGAAGCAGCGTTGTTGGCCGCGCTGAAGCCGCACCTCGAAGCCGGCCGGCCGTTGCGCGACTATCCGTGGGGCGAGGGCGAGGAAAAACGCGTCCGGTCCCTGCAATTCCTCACACTGAAACCGTTGGTCACCGTCCTCAACGGCGGCACCGGCGCGGTGACCGGCGGCCTCGTCTGTCGGCTCGACGCCAAGCTCGAGGCCGAGGTCGCGCAGATTGAGGACCCGCGGGAACGCGCAGAGTTTCTGAAGGAACTCGGCGTCGCCGAGCCGGCGATTCATGTGTTGACCCGGTTGCTCTACCAGGCGCTGGGCTACATCAGTTTCTTCACCACCGGCGAGGACGAAGTCCGGGCGTGGACGATCCGCCGCGGCGCGACGGCGGTGGACGCTGCCCACGCCATTCACAGCGATCTGGCCCGGGGATTTATCCGGGCGGAAGTGATGAAGTACCCGGAGTTGATCGCGGCGGGCGCGACCGGCCATGCGGCGGAAATTCACCTCAAAGAAACCGGCAAGCTCCTGCTCAAAGGCAAAGACTACGTCGTTGAGGACGGCGACATCGTCCACATCCGCCATTCTGGGTAGCCCCCGGCCCCTGCGGGTTACGTTGGCGGTGGTTCAATTGCCGGTTCGCGCAATTTCTTGTGCCGCTTGAGGGCGGGGGATTTTTTCTTCCGGTCGCCGTCGTTGCCGGGGGTTGGTTTCAGTTGGTCGAGGATGGCTTGGAGTTTGGCTTTTGCAACCTCGTTGGTGACCGGCTTTTCGACGAACGGGGCATCGGTCAGGTCGAAGAGTTCGCCGCTTTGGGTGAGCTTGAACCTCTGGTCGCGGACGTACCACCGGGCGCCGAGCTGAACGAAAATCCAGTCGCGCGGGGTGCCTTTTTCGCCGCGGAGTTGCGGGGCGAAGCTCTGGCCGTCGATCGTCACGCCGTCCGGCAGCTTCGCGCCGGCGAGGTCGGCGAACGTGGTGAAGAAATCGCTGAAATCAATCAGGTCGTCGAGCACTTTGCCGGCGGGGGTGCGGCCGGGCCAGTGGGCGATGAGCGGGACGCGGCTGCCGCCTTCGAGCAGGCTGCCTTTCTGGCCGTTGATTTTGCGTCCGTTGAGCGTGGACCGGTCGGCGCCGAACCTGGCGGTGCCGTTGTCGCCGGTGAAGATGACGAGGGTTTTCTCGCGCAGGCCGAGCCTGTCGAGCGCGGCGACGAGCGCGCCGACTTGTTTGTCGAGGTAGGCGACGTTGTCGTCGTAGAGGTTGCCATTCGCCTGGCTGTCCGGTGTGCGCAGGATCGGTCCGTGGATCAGGTGCGTCGGAAAATAGAAGTAAAATGGCCGGTCCTTGTGCCGCTGGAAGAAGTCCACCGCGAACTCCAGGCAGACATCGGGGAAGTAGATGTGCTGTTTCGTTTCGACGCGCTTGCCGTTCTTGATGTAGCTGGACTGCCAGTACCAGCCGCCCGCCGTCGGGTCGGTGATGTATTCGTCGAATCCCCAGTCGGACGGCGCGCCGCCCATCTGCCGCCATTTGCCCGCCATGCCGGTGGCGTAACCGGCCTGTTGGAGCACCTTGGCGATGCCGATTTCCTTGGTCGGCGACGGGTTGCCGGCCGATTGGTTGGTCCGGCCGCCAGTGCGAAAGACGTAGCGGCCGGTGTTGAGCGTGCACCGCGACGGCCCGCACAACGGGTTGGCGTAGCAGTGGGTGAACCGCACGCCAGCCGCAGCGAGCCGGTCGAGGTTTGGCGTCTTGCCCTTGAACCGGTCGGAACCGTAACAGCCGACACCGTCGAGGCCGTAATCATCGGCGAGGATGAACAGGATGTTGGGCTGGGCCGCCGTGGCGGATTGCTCCGCGGCCCGGACGGCGGGCCACGGCAGCGTCAGCAGACCAAGCAGGAGGAATCGGAGGATGTTTTTCATGGCTGGTTCCTGGTGACGGGTTTTGTTGAACGGATCGCTCATGGCTTTCAATGATCGGCACCCCAATTGATTGCCTGACTCCGGGACCAACACCAGCAACACCGAAAAGTTTCGGCTGCTCGACAATTTTGTCGTTGCGGGGACTGAGTCAGTGCCCTGGCATCAGAGGCGAACTTTCACGACCGCTTTCAACACGGTGGCAGTGCCGGAAAGATCGCAGCCGGGCGCGTGACCGTCAGCGGGGAAGAACACGGCGAACTGGCCGGCCACCAAATGCAGCGGCGTCGCAACTGCTGGCGTGGCGAAAAAGAGAATGTCCTTTTCGGCGTTGTACGGTGCCGTGGTGGCCGGCAGCGGCGACCACAAGATTTGTTCGCGGCCGGTGATGAGGAACTGGATGTCGGCGTATTGCCGGTGGGCCTCGAAGCGGCATTGCTCCACCGGCCTGGTCGGATAGGTCTGGACCGACACGAACAAATCGTTGCCGGCCAGTTCGACGCGGCCCACCGGCGTTTGCGGGGTCAGCGTCTCCAGATAGCGGAACGCCGCGGCAAAACGCGGGTGGAGCCGCGCGTAACGCGGCCACTGGCTGAGTTGATCGAGAATCATTGTTGATCTGTTTTGGTTGTTTGCTATCATCTCCTCCATCCTATGGCAAGGATCACCATCCAACACGGCCAGCTCAACGTCCCGGCCAACCCCACCATCCCCTTCATTCGCGGCGACGGCACCGGCCCCGACATTTGGGCCGCCAGCGTCCGCGTGTTCGATGCCGCCGTCGAGAAGGCCTACGGCGGGGACCGGAAGATTGACTGGCTCGAAGTGTGGGCCGGGGAGGAATCGTTCAAGAGATTCGACAACTGGTTGCCGGAGAAGACCGTCCAGGCGTTTCAGGAATATCTGGTCGGCATCAAAGGGCCGTTGACCACCCCGGTCGGCAAAGGCATCCGGTCGCTCAACGTCGCGCTCCGCCAGATGCTCGATCTCTACGTGTGCCTGCGGCCGGTCCGGTGGTTCCAGGGCGTGCCCTCGCCGGTCAAACACCCGGAGAAGGTGGACATGGTGATTTTCCGTGAGAACACCGAAGACATCTACGCCGGGATTGAGTGGGCTGCCGGCAGCCCCGAGGCGAAGAAGGTCATTGCCTTCCTCCAAAACGAAATGGGCGTGAAGAACATTCGGTTTCCCGAAACCTCCGGCATCGGCATCAAGCCGGTCAGCCGCGCAGGCAGCGAACGGCTCCTCCGCGCCGCCCTCCAGTACGCCCTCGCCAACAAACGCAAGTCAGTCACGATTGTCCACAAAGGCAACATCATGAAGTTCACCGAAGGCGCCTTCCGCGATTGGGGCTACGCCCTCGCGAAACGCGAATTCGGCGCGGTCGAGATTGACGGCGGCCCGTGGTGCAAGATTCCCTCAACCCTCGACCCTCAACACTCCATCCTCCTAAAAGACGCCATCGCCGACATCACGTTGCAGCAAGTCCTCACCCGGCCGACCGATTTCGACGTGATTGCCACGCTCAATCTGAATGGCGATTACCTCAGCGACGCGTTGGCCGCGCAAGTCGGCGGCATCGGCATCGCTCCCGGCGGCAACATCAACTACCAGACCGGCCACGCCATTTTCGAGGCCACCCACGGCACCGCCCCGAAATACGCCGGCAAGGATGTCGTCAACCCCGGCAGCGTCATTCTCTCCGGCGAGATGATGCTGCGCTACCTGGGTTGGACCGAAGCCGCCGACCTCATCATCAAAGGCATGGACGGCGCCATCAACGCCAAGACGGTGACTTACGATTTCGCCCGGCTCATGGACGGCGCCACCGAGGTGAAATGCAGCGAGTTTGGCGACGCCGTGATCGCAAAAATGTGAGGCGGCGGGCGGCCGGTCAGAACCGCGTCCGCAGACCGGCGCTCACAAACTGGCCAGCCTCGAGGTCGGTCTCGAACAACTCCGTGTCGCCGTCTTTGAGCGTCACTTTCTGGCCGAACTGATACCCGGCGGTCAGGAACGCCCAGCAGTTGACGGCGCCAACCGTGGCGATCTCGCATTCGGAGCCGGGGTCAACTCGCCACACTGCACACATGGATTTGCCTGCTGCTCATCGCTCAACATCTTGCCGGTATCGTTGACGGTACCGGGAGCGGCGTGTACACTGGCGTTGTGAAAGTGGTCGGCAACAGAATCGCGGAGACACCGGCGGAGTATCTGGTGCAATTGCGCCGGTTGTGTAAACGTTTGGACCGGTGGAATCCCTATCCACGACCGCGCGGCCAAGTGTTCAAGTTCCGCACCTGGGAAGATCTCGAAAAATGGCGACAGAACCAGACCAATCCCCGGCTCCGTTAAACGAAGATGACGTGCTGAGTGTCTGTCGCCTGCTTCAGCAGCATCAGGTGAAATATGTTCTCGTCGGTGCCTGTGCTTGCGGACTTCACGGCATGGTACGTTCGACACAAGATGTTGACCTGCTCGTCGAACCGTCACCGGAGAATCTGCAACGGGTGATTGATGCGTTAAGCGAGTTACCCGACCATGCCGCCCGCGAACTGACGCTGAAAGATCTCCAGGACAACGTGGTGGTGAAGATCGCTGATGCCGTTGAAGTGGATGTGGCCAAGCAAGCATGGACGGTGGATTACGCGGAGGCCAGTCGCGACGCGAAGACGCTGACCGTTGACGGCGTGGAGATCGTCTATGCGGGGCTTGATACGCTCATCAAAAGCAAGTCCACCTACCGCGACCAAGATCGCATTGACCGGCAACAGTTACTCTGGTTGAAACAACAGAAACAGAAGTGATCCCGTGAACCTGACGCATCCCAGACTCAGCGGGGTGTGATTTGACCGTCGAGGTCCCACCGCGTTTCCCTACCCGCCGCGCCCTCCCAGAGGAAGACTTCTCCTTGGAACAGACGGCAGTTCTTGTCGCTGCCAGCAATCGCCCACATATCGGCAGCGGTGAGGGAAGGGGTGTGGATGTTCGCGAGGTCATTGCGGCATTTGGCAGACATGGGGATGACGACTTCGCCGCGTTGTACCGTCCATTACATGCAGATAGACTGATTGCCAATAATCATTTCCGTTGAGTGGGGCAATCATTTGCGGAGGACCGCGTCTCGTCGGACTTCGCCAATCAACGGGCAAGCTGGAAGCTTGCCCCACGCTTTTCGGAAATGACTTTTGGCCATCAGTCTAAAATCGCGTCCGCAGACCGGCGCTCACAAACTGGCCAGCCTCGAGGTCGGTCTCGAACAACTCCGTGTCGCCGTCTTTGAGCGTCACTTTCTGGCCGAACTGATACCCGGCGGTCAGGAACGCCCAGCAGTTGACGGCGCCAACCGTGGCGATCTCGCATTCGGCGGTTATTGCCGCGTGCCAACTTTTGTAGTTCAACCGGCGCCGGTCGCCGGTTGCCGGATCCGTGATGCTCCACCCCGCGCCGCCCGGGCGGAGCGCCGCTGTGAACACCCACCGGCCGGTGGGGGCGTAGGAAAGACTCGCGCGCGGGAACGTCAGGTCAATCCGCCAATGCGGATCCGGTTGCCACACCACGCCCAGCGCCGGCAACACCCGGTCTTCGCCGAGGTCGCGCGAGTAGTAAACACCGAACGCCACGCTGAAAGCTGGCGTGAACTGGTAACTCCCCAGCGCCAACACGGTGACGGCAAAGGCGTCGCCGCCGATGTTCTCCAGATCGGTGAACATTCCCGGCTCAACCCGGCACCATGCCTTCCAGCGGTCGGCGAACGTCTGCCAGACATCCAGCGGCACTTGCAGCCGGTAGAGGTCCCGCGCGCCGCGCAGCGCCGGGCTGTCGTGGAAATCGAGGCGGTTCCAGCGCCAGTCGACGCCCGCGCTAAACCGCGTTTGCGCCTTCTCGAACAAGACCACCGGCGCGCGCGCGCCGGCTTCCTGGACCTGGACGCTGCCGGAGCCGACCGAGGTGAATGCCGCCCGGCTGCTCCAGAGGTAGTAAACTTCCCCGGCCGCAGGGCGTGGGATGAAACGCTCCGACGATGATTCTTCTACCGCCGGGGCCGCCCACGGCGCCGCCAACACAGCGAGACAGAAAAGGATGCGCATCCAGCCCGTCGCCCGCCGGTCAGCCGATTGTCCGTAAATTGTTGCCGTTCTCATTTCACCCCGGTGCGGCAGACTGCGCAACCGCCGCGCGGCTGTCAAGGTTGCCGTGCCGGTTCGCCACTGGACAGGGGCCGGGCCGGTGGCGTAGGGTCGCGGCAGACCATGCAACCGCCTTCACTGAATCACGCGGAAATCCGCAAACTGAAAGCCGCCGCCCAACGACTGGCGCCGGTGGCGCGCGTCGGCAAAAGCGGGTTGACGCCCGCCGCGCTGGCCGGGATCGAGCAGGCGTTGGCGGCGCGGGAACTCATCAAAGTCCGGTTCGCTCACGACCGGGCCGAGCGCGCGGTGTTGGCGGGCCGGGTGGCCGGGGCGACCGGCGCGGCGTTGATCTGGCAGGTCGGCAAGGTCGCGGTGTTCTACCGGCCCCAACCGCCCGGCAGCAGTTGACACGCCGCCTGTCGCGTTGTACTGAACAGGCAGAAGGAGGCGCATCATGATGGAAGAGGCATTGTTGGTGACCCTGGGGTTGTTGATCGTGGCCATTGTGAACTTCCTCGGCCTGCGGCAAATCAACAACACCTTGCAGGAAATGAAGAAGTAGCACCCCGACACAAAGTCTTGGACAATACGGACTGGCCGGCGTATGGTGTGCGGCCCGTTAACAAAAAGGACCAACATCATGAACCAGCAAGTCATCTCATTCCACTACACGTTGACCGACCCGCAGGGAAAGACCCTCGATTCCTCGGCCGGACGCGAGCCGTTGAGCTTTGTGACCGGCCTCGGCCAGATCATTCCCGGCCTCGAATCGCATCTGACCGGCATGGCCTCCGGTGAAAAGAAACGCGTGACTGTCCCCGCCAAGGACGCCTACGGCGAGCGGGATGACGCCCGCACCTTTGACGTGCCCCGCGAGCGGTTCCCGATCCAGGACGCCGCCGTCGGCGACCGGTTCCGCATGGGCGACGGCCACCACGCCATGATCGTCACCGTCACCAAAATGACCGACACGCATGTGACGATGGATGCCAATCATCCGCTGGCCGGCGTGGATTTGACGTTCGACCTTGAACTCGTGGCCAAACGCGATGCCACGCCCGCAGACCTGGAATCCTGTTGTGGCAGCCACGCACATGGTGACTGCGGGCACGGCGACGAAGGCGGTTGCTGCGGCCGGCACGACCGCTGTGAGCATTAAGAGCTTCTCACAAAACATCTGCCGGCGGGGCGCGCTTCGGCGCGACCGTGCCGTTGCTGCGGCCACGCAGAAGCCGGGGTCGCCGAAGGCGCCCGCCCACAGCGCAGGTTTTGTGGGCGGCTCTCCGCCGGGCTTGCGCCGGCCCGCATTCCTATTATAGGATGCCGACCGTTGGCATCAGTCACGAAACCATCACCACGGAGACAACATGAAAAAGACCATTACGACATCCGCATTTGGCAAGGGCGACACCACCTGGTTTGTGCGCGCCCGATTTGGGCTGTTCATTCATTGGGGGCTGTATGCGTTGCCGGCCCGGCACGAATGGGTGAAAGCCAACGAAAAAATTCCCAACGAAGTCTACGACGCCAAGTATTTTGCTCATTTTGACCCCGATCTTTACGATCCCAACCAGTGGGCGGCGGCCGCCGCCCATGCCGGCATGAAGTATTTCGTGGTCACGACGAAACACCACGAAGGATTCTGTCTCTGGGACTCGAAGTTGACGGATTACAAGGCCACAAACACGCCGGCCAAACGCGACCTGCTCAAACCGATGGTCAAGGCCTTCCGTGAACACGGATTGCGGACGGGGTTCTACCACTCGTTGATTGATTGGCATCACCCCCATTACGTCCTCGATCCGCACATCGGGCCGTACCGGGACCATCCCGACCGGGAAAAAATGAACATCGGCCGCGACCAGAAGAAGTATGCCGCGTATCTGCACGGCCAGGTCCGGGAACTCCTCACGCAGTTTGGCCCGGTGGACATTCTGTGGTTCGACTTCAGCTATCCGAAGCCCGACGGCACCGGCAAGGGCCGCGACGACTGGCAGAGCGCCAAGCTCGTGAAGATGATCCGCCGGCTCCAGCCGAAGGTGATTCTCGATGACCGGCTCGATTTACCGGGTTCCGGCGACATCAACACCCCCGAGCAATTTCAGCCGCGCGAGTGGCCGACGGTGAACGGCCAGCGCGTGGTCTGGGAAGCGTGCCAGACGTTTAGCGGCTCGTGGGGGTATCACCGGGATGAAATGACCTGGCGCAGCACCGACGAGTTGATTCGGACGTTGATTGATTGCGTCAGCAAGGGCGGCAACCTCTTGCTCAACGTCGGGCCGACCGGCCGCGGCGAGTTTGATTACCGGGCGCTCGACCGCCTGCGCGGCATCGGCGAATGGATGCACCACCACAGCCGGTCCATCTACGGTTGCACCCAGGCGCCCGACGAGTTCCCCTGTCCGCGCGATTGCCGGCTGACATACAACCCCGACACAAAACGCCTCTATGTCCACGTCTTCGCCTGGCCGTACAAACACCTGTACTTGGACGGCCAAGCGTATGTGGACCGGGTGGAGTACGCGCAGTTGCTCCACGATGCCAGCGAAGTGCGGATCAGAGGATTGGAAAACTGGCAGGCACAACGCACGCCCCGCGGCGCCAAGCCCGAACTGCCCCTGCTGCTGCCGCAGGTCAAACCCAACGTCACCATTCCGGTCATCGAGTTGTTCCTGAAATAGCGATTAGCGGCGCGCGTCAAGGCAGACCACGGTGCCCTTGTTGTTCTTGGCATAGAGCCGGCCGCTGGCCAGCACGGGGACGACCCAGCTCCGGCCGCTCAACGCCTGGACGCGCGCCAACTCGCAATACCCGGTCGGCGTCGCCGTGGCGATCACGACGTCGCCTTTCTCGGCCTGAATGATCAATTTGCCGTCGGCCAGCATCAACGAGCCTTTGCCCAGCCCGGTCTGCGTCCACTTCACGGCGCCCGTCGCGAATTCCAGACAGGTCAACGCGGTGTCGTCAAAACCGTAGAGATGCCCCTGCCACAACACGCAACTGTTCATGTGGTTGCGCATCTTTTTGTTTTCCCAAACAACCACCAGACCGCCCGGCGTGAGCTGGAGCAGGGCGCAGCCGCGGTTGTAGCCGGACGAAATGAAAATCTTGTCGCCGTCAATGACGGGCGTGGCGGCGTTGACGTCGTAGGAGGTTTTCCACGGGTGCCGCGCGATTTCCCGGCCGTCGGCCGCATCGCGCACGACCAACCCCGCCGCAGTGAACGACGCCAAGTGCGGCCGGTTCTGGAACCGGAACGGCATCACCGAACCGTAGCTGGCCGCGTCATCGCCGTTCTTCCACACGACCTGGCCGGTGAGTTTGTTCAACGCCACCGTCCCGGCCCCGGGGCCGCCGACATCCAGAATCAGCAGTTGCCCGAGCACGAGCGGCGAGCCGGCGTAGCCCCAACTGGGAATCTTGCCGCCAAAATCCTTGGTCAACTCCTTCGACCACATCACCTTGCCGGTCGCGGCGGTCAGACAGCGCAACTGGCCGTGTTTGCCCAGCGTGTACACCCGGTCGCCGTCCACAGTGGGCGTGGCGTTCGGCCCGCCTTCGTACATTTTCGGCTCCAGCGAGGCCGGGTACGCATGTTGCCAGCGCACCTTGCCGGTCGCGGCGTCGAGACACCAGACGATGTCCTCGTTGTTCTGGTTGCCCATCGTGAACAACCGGCCGCCGCTCACGGCCACCGACGAGCACCCCACACCCGCCTCGAATGTCCACGATTCTTTCAGACCGGTGGTCGCCCAACCGGTCTCCTGTGAGATGCCGGTGCGTTCCGGTCCGCGCCACTGCGGCCAATCCGCGCCGTTTGCCGCGACCGCCAACACCACGCCCAACAGCCCAATCGGTTTCATGGCCGGTATCTTCGGTCGTTCGCCCGCCAAGTCAAGTTTGCGCGGCGGACGGGCCGGTGGTTTAATAGCGCCATGACGAGTGGGCTTCTTCTGCTGGCGGCCGCGTGGCCGATGTTCCACGGCAATCCGGCGCTGACCGGCGTCGCCGATCCGGTGCCGGACACGCCCGCGTTGCTCTGGACGTTTCAGACCGAAGGCCCGGTCAACGCCGCCGCCGCCCTCGTGGCCGGCACCGTGTTCGTCGGCTCGACCGACGGCCGCCTGTACGCCCTCGACGCCGCCACGGGCCGGCCCCGCTGGCAGTTCAAGACCGGCGACGCCATCGAGGCGGCGCCGTTGGTCGTCAACGGCGCCGTGTACGTCGGCTCCACGGACGGCCATCTCTATGCGCTCGATACCGGCGGCCAGTTGCGCTGGAAATACAAGACCGACGGTAAAATCACCGGCGGCGCGAACTATTTCCGTGACCGGATCCTCGTCGGCAGCTACGACAACCGGCTGCATTGCGTGGACGCCGCGACCGGCCAGGCCGTCTGGACCTACGAGACCGACAATTACATCAACGGCACCCCGGCGGTCGCCGACGGCAAAATCGTCTTCGGCGGTTGTGACGGGCTGCTGCACGTCCTCGACGCCGCGACCGGCAAGCAGTTGCTCCGCATCGAGGCCGGCGCCTACATCCCCGGCTCGCCCGCCGTGGCCGGTGGGCGCGTGTATACCGGCCATTTCGGCAACGAAGTGCTCTGCGCCCACCTCGCCGACGGCCAAATCGTGTGGCGCACGAAAGACGGCAAAGAACCGTTCTTCTCCACGCCCGCCGTCACAACCAACCGGGTCCTCATCGGCGGCCGCGACCAGCGGCTGCACTGCTACAACCGGGAAACCGGTGAGTCGGTGTGGACATTCACCGCGCGCGGCAGTGTGGACAGCTCGCCGGTGGTCTGCGGCGACAAAGTGGTTTTTGGCGCCGACGATGGCCGACTGTACATCGTCAGCCTCGCCACCGGCCAACCGCTCTGGACCTACGAAATCGGCAAAGCCATTTCCGCCTCGCCCGCCGTGGCCAACGGACTCATCGTGATCGGCTCCGCAGACGGCACCGTGTACGCTTTTGGCAGGAAATAACCGATGCGCATCGTTCATCTCACCCCCGGCACGGGCAACTTCTATTGCGGCAGTTGCCTGCGCGACAACACACTCGTCAAAGCGCTCCGCGCCCGCGGCCACGACGTGCTGATGGTGCCGCTCTACTTGCCGGTCGTGACCGATGAACCGGCAGCCAGCGCGGACACACCCATTTTCCTCGGCGGCCTCAACGTCTATCTCGAACAGAAACTGCCGCTCTTCCACGGCGCGCGCTGGCTCGACGCGCCGTGGCTGTTGCGCGTGGCCGCCAAGCTCAATCATCTCACCCGCGCCCGCGACGTGGGCGAACTCGCCCTCGCGATGTTGCGCGGTGAGTCCCGCGAACTGGACAAACTCATCGCGTGGCTGAAGACCCAACCGCCACCGGACGTGATTTGCCTCTCCAACTCGCTGCTGGCCGGCCTCGCCCGCCGGCTCCGGCAGGAATTCAACGTGCCGGTCGTTACCTCGCTGCAAGGCGAAGACTCGTTTCTCGACGCGTTGGCCGAACCGTACCGGCCGCAGGCCTGGCAACTTCTCCGGGAACGGTGCGCCGACCTTGCCGGCTTTATCGCGCCCAGCCGGTATTACGCCGACCAGATGGCCGGTCGGCTCGGTTTGAAATCTGTGGCCGTCGTTCCCAACGGCATCGTGCTCGATGGCTACGAACCGGCCGCGCCGGCCGCGCCGACCATCGGCTACCTGACCCGAATGCACCCCAGCAAAGGACTCGACAAGTTGGTGGAGGCATTTGTTCAAGTTCGGGCGCGGCTGCCCGAAGTCCGGCTCCTCGTCGCCGGTGCGCAGACCGCCAGCGACCGGCAGTTCGTCCGCGCCCTCCAACGCCGGGCCGGACCGGCCGCCGAGTTTCATCCGAATCCCGACCGCGCCGCCAAACTGGCGTTGCTGCGGCGGATGTCAGTGTTTTCCGTGCCGGCAACCTACGGCGAGGCGTTCGGGTTGTATCTGCTCGAAGCGTTGGCCTGCGGCGTGCCGGTCGTTCAACCCCGGCACGGCGCGTTTCCCGAACTGATTGAAGCCACCGGCGGCGGCGTGCTTTGCGAACCCGGTGAGTTGGCCGACGCGCTCGAATCGTTGCTGCGCGACCCCGACCGCGCCCGGCAACTCGGCGCGACCGGCCGCGCGGCGGTGCGGGAAAAATTCAGCGCCGACGCCATGGCCCGGCAATTTGAAACCGTTCTCCGCGAGGTGCTCCATGCTGCTTGAACTCACCCACGTCTCCAAATCCTACGCCGCGCCGCCGGTCACGGTGCTCCGCGACGTCAACCTCCAACTCGCCGCCGGCGACGCGCTGGCCATCGTCGGCCCGTCGGGGTCCGGCAAGAGCACGTTGCTGAACATCATCGGCGCGCTCGATGTGCCGACCCGCGGCCGCGTGGTGTTGGACGGCCGGGAACTCAGCGCGCTCGACGAATCGGCGCTCGCGGCCATTCGCAACCGGCAGATCGGGTTCGTGTTTCAACTGCACCACCTGCTGCCGCAATGCACCGTGCTGGAAAATGTTTTGATTCCCACCCTGACCGGCTTCGCCGACGGCGCGCAGGAACGCGCCGTGCGGTTGCTCGGCCGGGTCGGCCTGCAAGACCGGCTCACCCACCGGCCCGGCCAGTTGTCCGGCGGCGAATGCCAGCGCGTGGCCGTCGTGCGCGCATTGATCAACCAGCCGAAACTGTTGCTTGCCGACGAGCCGACCGGCTCGCTCGATCACGCCAGCGCGGTCAATCTCGGCCGGCTGCTGCGGGAGTTGAACAAGGAAGAAGGCGTCGCGCTCATCGTGGTCACGCACTCGCTGGAGCTGGCCAAGAGCCTGCCGCGGGTCCGGGAGCTTCGGGATGGAGTGTTGGAGTGATGGAGTCATGGAAACCAATCCGCCAATCCTCCAGCCCTCCATCACTCCGTTCCGCTTCGTCTGCCGCAGCCTGTGGTTTTACCGGCGCACGCATCTTGGCGTGGTGGCCGGCGTGGCGTTGACGGCCGCGATTCTGACCGGCGCGCTGGCGGTGGGCGATTCCGTCCGCCACACGCTCCGGCAACTGGCCCGCGCGCGGCTGGGCAACATCACGCACGCGCTGCACACGGGCGACCGGTATTTCCGCGCGGCGTTGGCCGACGAAATCGGCGCCGCCCCGGCAATTCTCGTGCGCGGTTCGGTCACGGTGCCGGACGGCCGGACGCGGGCGAACGACGTGCAGATTGTCGGCGTGGACGACCGGTTCTGGCAACTCGGCGCGACGACGAACTTCACCGGCCTCGTCGTCAACGAACGGCTCGCGACGCAGTTGGGCGTGCGCGCCGGCGACACCATCATCCTCCGCACCGAACCACCCGCGTGGCTGCCGCGCGACGCGCCGTTGTCGGGACCGGCGGATGAAACGGTGGCACTGCGCGGCGCAGTGCAGGCGGTGGCCGGCGACCGCGACTTGGGCCGATTCAGTTTGCAGGCGAATCAGGTGCCGCCGTACACCGTGTTCGTGCCGCTGGCCCGGTTGCAGAAAGAACTCAACCGGCCGGGGCGGGCAAATATGCTGTTGAGTGGGACGGGCCTCCCGCCCGTCCTCCGCGGCCACTGGACGCTCGCCGACGCCGAGTTGGTGTATTCCAACGGCTGGCTGACCACCCCGCGCGTGTTTCTCGATCCCGATTTGCAGGTGACCGGGGAAGGAGTGCTGACGTATTTCGTGAACGAAATCCGCCACGGCGACCGGGCCACGCCGTATTCGTTTGTCACTGCAACCGGCACAAATGACGGCATCGCGATCAACTCGTGGCTGGCCGACGACCTCGGCGCGCGGGTGGGCGATGAGCTGACGTTGCGCTATTACGTGCCCGGCGACCGGCGCGAGCTGCGCGAGGAATCCACGACGTTTCGCGTGAGCCGGATCATTCCGACCGCGCGCGACGATTCGTGGACGCCGTCGTTCCCCGGTTTGGCCGACGCGGAGAACTGCCGGGATTGGAAACCGGGCGTGCCCATCGCGCTCGACCGGATCCGCCCAAAGGATGAGGAGTATTGGCGCGATTACCGGGGCACGCCGAAGGCGTTCCTCTCTCTGGCCGCCGGCCAGAAGTTGTGGGCGAACCGGTTTGGGAAGCTGACGGCGATCCGGGTGGCCGGGCCGCTGAGCGATCTGAAACTGGAGCCACCGGCATTTCAGCCGGTGGCTGAACAAGCGGCCCGCGCCAGCGCGGAGGCGCAGGACTTTGGTCAACTGTTTCTCGGTTTCAGTTTGTTTCTGATTGTGGCGGCGTTGTTGCTGACGGCGCTGCTGTTTGTGTTCAGCCTCGAACAACGCCGGGCGGAGATCGGGTTGCTGCGGGCGGTCGGGTTCGCTCCCCGGCAGGTGCGCTGGTGGGTGTTGCGCGAAGGCGGCGCGCTCGCAGTGATCGGCACCGTGATTGGTTTGGTGGCCGGGATGGCGTACACGAAGTTGGCGCTGCTCGGCCTGGCGACGGTGTGGCGCGGGGCGGTGGGCGGCACGCGGTTTGTCTATCGCGTGGAACCGGTCACGTGGGCAGTCGGTGCCGGCGCGAGCCTGCTGGCCGCGTTGGCCGCGATGTGGTTCACGCAACGGCACCAGACTCGACAACCCCCGGTGACGCTGTTGACCGGCAACCCGATGATACCTAGTACTACTAGGTATTCTCGATTGGGACTCGGAGTTGGGGTGCTGGGCGTGGTGGGGGCGGCGGGGTTGCTGACGTTGCGGAATGCCGGGGGGTTCTTCGGGGCCGGGGCTTGTTTGTTGGTGGCGGGGATTGGCGGGAGTCACTGGCTGTTGGGGCGGCTGGTGAATGTCGGCCGACTCTGCGAGCCGGCGGTTGGCTCATCCCCTTCGCCGACTCGCAGAGTCGGCCTCCAACAACTGGGCCTGCGCAACGCGGCGCGCCGGCGGGGGCGCAGTCTGGCCACGATCGGCGTGCTGGCCAGCGGCGTGTTCCTGCTCGTGGCCGTCAACGCGTTTCATCAAGAGCCAACGGAGCACGGCACCGGCGGGTTTGCGTGGTACGCGGAAACGACGCTGCCGGTGTACGAAGCGCTGCCCAACTCGGTCGCGTTCCGCGTGCGCGACGGCGATGACGCGAGCTGTCTGAATCTGAATCGCGCGCAGCAGCCGCGGTTGCTCGGAGTGCGCCCGGAGGAACTGGCCCGGCGCGGGGCGTTTCGGTTTGTGGGGCAAGCTCCCAGCTTGCCCGCGTCGGCGGAACGGACAACCAGGATGGTTGTCCCACAATGGGAGTCGCTGTCCGCGCCGCAGCCCGACGGCGCAGTCCCGGCCATCGGCGACGAGGCGACGGTCAAATGGGCGCTCGGCAAGAAAATCGGCGACACGGTGGAGTACACGGACGAACGCGGCCGGTCGTTTCCGGTGCGAATTGTCGGCGTGGTGTCGCATTCGATCTTGCAGGGCGGGTTGATGATTGCCGAGCGGAACTTTATGGAGAAATTCCCCAGCACGGCGGGCTACCGGGTGTTTTTGCTGGACGCGGTGCCGGAGGAGTTGGCGCGGTCGTTGGCGGACAAAGGGTTCATGGCGGTGCCGGCGGCGCGGCGGCTGGCGGAGTTTGCGCAAGTGGAGAACACCTATCTCGCCATCTTTCAGGCGCTCGGCGGATTGGGGTTGGTGCTCGGCAGCGTGGGGCTGGCGCTGGTGGTGTGGCGCAACGTGCTGGAACGACGCGGCGAGCTGGCGTTGTTGCAGGCGGTCGGGTTTGACCGCCGGGCGCTGCGGCGGTTGGTCGTCAGTGAACATTGGTTGCTCGTGACGCTCGGCGTGGGGGTGGGCTTGGGGGCCGCGTTGGTGGCGGTGTGGCCGGTCGGCGGGGTGCACGTGCCGGTGCTGACGTTGGCGGCGCTGACGGCGGGCGGCTTGGGGTGGAGTTGGCTCGCGGCGCGGGCGGCGTTGCGCGGGCCGTTGTTGCCGGCCTTGCGCAACGAATAGCATTCCGGTATCACTGCGCCCCATGAAACGAATGCCGGGGAGTGTCTGGCTCGGAGTCTGCGCGTGGCTGGCCCACGTCCATCTCACAGGAGCGATCACCAACGAAGTCGTGCAGTTGCCGGCCGTCGAAGTGACGGCACCGGCGGAAAGCCGGCCCACGCCACTTGCGGTGACGACGTTGAGGCGGGACGAGTTGACGACAGCCGGGATCGAATCGCTGGCCGATGTGCCGTTGCGCGCGCCGAATCTGTTCCTGAGCGAGTCGGTGGCCCGGTCGTTTGGCGACACCTACAATCTGCGCGGCGTCGGCAACACGCAGAACTTCAGTCCGCCCGGCGTGATCACCTACGTGGACGGCGCGCCGGCGGGCAGCGTGTTCACCTACGCGACCGAATTGCTCGACGTCGAGCGCATTGAGATTTTGCGCGGGCCACAGGGTACCGTGTTCGGCCAGAACAGCGCGGGCGGCGTCATCCAGATCACCACGCGGCCACCGGAGGATTTCCGCGCCAGCGCCGAGGCGTCGTACGCGACGTTCAACACGCAGACCTACCGGGTCACGGCGGCGGGACCGATTCTGCCGGGCACGTTGCGGTTGAGTTTGGCCGGGCAGTACGCGCGCAGCGACGGGTTTCTCGATAATCCGGCGTTTGAAGACCGACCGGACAAACAGGAGAGTTTCACCGGGCGGGCGAGCATCTATTGGACGCCGGCCGAGAACTGGGACATCCAGTTCACCGCGACCGGCGACACGGCCCACGACGGCGTCCGCGTGGTGTCGTTGGCCGGTGACTCGCGGAAAGTCACGTCCGATGTGGACCCGGTGGCCGACTCGCAAAGCAACAGCCAAAGCCTGCGCGTCAGCCGGTCGTTCCCGCAACTGACGTTGTCCTCGATCACCACCCGGCGATTCTACAATCTCGATCCGTTGTATTTCGACCTCGATTTGTCGGCATTATCTATTGCCACGGCGGACATCACGCGCGATGAGACGCAATGGAGCCAGGAGTTGCGGGCCGAATCGCCGGCGGAGGCGCGCGATTGGCGGTGGCTGGGCGGTTTTTATTTTGCCACGCGCGAGACGGATGGCCGGGATGAGCGGGTCATTTTGGGTTTCCCGATGACCACGGCGTTCACGCTCGGCGAGGACAACTATGCGTTGTTCGGGCAGTTGACCCGGCAGCAGTGGGACAAACTCGAAGTCACGCTCGGCGCGCGGCTCGATTACACGGTCAAGACGATTGACCGCACCAAAACGATGCAAACCCGGTTGGAAGACGAGGCGGAGTATTTCGCCGCCGCGCCGAAGCTGACCGTGGGCTACCGGTGCACGACGAACGTGTTGACCTACGTGAGCACCGGCCTGGGCTTCAAGCCGGGCGGCTACTCGGCCTACATCAACCCGCCCGCGTCGGCGGAGTACGACCCCGAATGGAACTGGGCCAACGAGATCGGCGTGAAGACTTCGTGGTTCGACGACAAACTGCTCGCCAACGTTACGCTGTTTTGGAATCACATCCGCGACTATCAGGTGGAACGCACGTTGGCCAATCTGATTGACCAGACCATCGTCAACGCCCCGCAAGTGACCTCGCGCGGGGTAGAGTTGGAAGTGATTAGCAAGCCACTCACCGGGTTGGAGTTGTCCGCCGCCTTCGGCTACACCGACATTCAGTTCGACGACTTCAATGATCCCGATACCGGCGCTGATCTCAGCGGCAACCAACCGACCGGCGTGCCGGAGTTCACCGCGACTGTCGCCGCGCAGTACAAACATCGCACCGGGTTATTCGGCCGGATCGAGTTCCAAGCGGTCGGGCGCACATTCTACGATGAAGCGAACACCGGTGCCTTCGCGCAATCGAGCTACGGCCTGCTTCATGCCCGGCTGGGCTACGAGGCCCGGTACTGGTCGGTGTGCCTCTTCGGCAAGAACCTCACCGACACCGAGTACTACACGAAGAAGATTTCCGAACTGCATGCCGGCGTGCCCGGCACGCCGTTGACCGTGGGCATTGCGGCAACGGTTCGGTACTGAACTGCCGGTGTCTCAGCCACCGCGCGACGTTCACGAGGCCGATCAGCACCGGCACTTCCACGAGCGGGCCGATCACGGCGGCAAAGGCGGTGCCGCTGTTGATGCAAACACGGCCACCGCCACGGCGATCGCCAACGCGAAGTTGTTACTGGCGACCGTGAAGGAAAGCGTGGCGGTCTTCGAGTAGTCCGCCCCGATCTTCTTGCCGAGCCAGAAACTCACGAGGAACATGACGACAAAATAGATGAGCAGCGGCACCGCGATCCGCACGACATCGAGCAGGATGCGCACGATCCGGTCGCCCTCGGCCAGCCCGACCATGTATTCCGGATAGCCGCGCTGGCAGATAATCGCCAACACCCACATCCGCACCGGCCCGATCACCCGGTTTCTATGCCAGCGACAAACCAAGCACTTTCCAGTTGCGGAACACATCGCCCATCTCTTCGTGCCGGACTTTGGCAAGCGGCCAATACATCAGCAGAATCAAGCCGATCGCAATCGGGATGTTCGTCGTGTCCACCTGAAACCGGTTAGTGTACTCCGCGATGCTCGGCACGAAATACCCGGCCGCCACGCCAAACCCCGGCCTGAGAACAAACGCCGCCAGAAAAGAATTTCCCTAACGGCCGATGTCCCCCATCATCCTCCCCGCTGTGCGAGCCGTGTCACCCGAGCCATTGTCCTGCCCTGTTGTCGGCGTAAAACTCCTTCTTCCAGATCGGCAGGCGCTTCTTCAACTCATCAATCACATACCGGCACCCGGCAAACGCCGCGTCCCGGTGCCCGGCGGTCACTCCGACCCACACCGCCATGTCGCCAATCGCCAACTTCCCAACCCGATGCGCACAGCGTACGCCCAGCACACCGAACTTCTCCCGCGCCTCCGCCAAAATCTTTTCCGCCTCCGCCCGGCACAACTCCGGTGCCGCCTCGTACAACAACGACGTGACCGTCTGCCCCGCATTCTCGTTGCGCACCCAGCCTTCAAAGACCACGAGCGCGCCCGCAGCCGGTTGGTGCAACAACGTCGCGCGCAACGCCGCCGGGTCGAGTGGTTTGTCAGAAAGTTCAAACATGCGTCAGCCTCCCGCCACCGGTGGAATGAACGTCACCTCGTCGCCGTCTTTCAATGGCGTATCCATCGTCACGAACGCATCATTCACCGCCGCGCGCAGATTCCCCGTCGGCATCGTGAACCCGTGCGCCTGCGTCAACTCCGCGTACAACTCCGCCACCGTCGCCGCATTCGTCTCGCGCGTCTCCTCATCGCGCCGCGCCTGTTCGCGCAACATCGCAAAATAGTGGATGATGATTTTCATAGCTCAGTTCTGCAACGCCCGTGTGATGCGCTCACGCGCGGCGGGTGACAGACCGGCGGCGGGGCGGGTGATGGTTTCAGGGTGCCGGTGCAAAATGTCATGCAGGTCGTGCAGTTGTTTGTCGTACCGGCGACAGAGATGACACATCACCAAATGCCAGCGCAATGCGCGACGCTCCTTCGCCGTCAGCGGACGATCCAGCGATTCGGAAGCAAGGCGCGTCGCTGTCGCGCAGGGCGACATCATCCTCATCATCAGACTCATTAGTTTGGTCATCATTTCGAGAACCAGTTCTGTTCGAGGCAGTGCCGCAACTGCATCCGGGCGCGATGCAGCAATACCCAGAAATTGGTCGTGGAAATGTTCAAAACCTTACAGACTTCGTCACCATCTGTGCCATCCAACTCCCGCAGCACAAACGCCTGCGCCGTGCGCGGCGGCAATTTTTCCAAGCATCCATCCAAGACCTGCCAGAACTCCTGTCGTTCCGCCGCCTGCGCCGCATCTTCGCTCCACGCCTTCGGCCCGGCACCGGCCGCCATTTTTCAATGACCGTGTTCATCAAACTGATCGGCCAACATTGCCGGCAGTGGCTCGTCGGCGAACTGCGTCCGTTCCCGGCAGGCGCGGCGGATGTGATCCACGATTTTATGTTTGAGGATGCCGATCAACCACGATTGTTCCGCCGCCTGCCCGGCAAAGTTCTGTCGCGCTTTCCACGCGGCCAGCAATGTTTCCTGCACCGCGTCTTCCGCAGCCGCAGTGTCCCGCAGCCGGGCCAACGCGTACCGGAAAAGCACATCACCATGCGCCGCCACCCACTGTTCGGGGTCGAGCGGCACGCCGGCTGGTTGTTTGGTCTCCTGCGACATGAGCAATGCCGGTATTCTTAGCATTATCCTCGCGGTAAAACAAAGTGTAAGGTTTCGACCGCCGGGCCGACTCATCGTCAGGAATCAGAACACTATGCAAACAGAAACAGCCGTCCGAAACCGATACGCCGGGGCCGCCCGCGCGCCTGAAGCGGCGCTGTGCTGCCCGGTCGACTACGACCAGAAATACCTCGACATCATTCCCCGCGAGGTCATCGAGAAGGATTACGGCTGCGGTGATCCGTCCCGGTATCTGTGCGAAGGCGAGACCGTCCTCGACCTCGGTAGCGGTACCGGCAAGATTTGTTTCATCGCCGCCCAAGTCGTCGGGCCGACCGGGAAGGTCATCGGCGTGGACATGACCGATGAAATGCTCGCCGTCGCCCGCCGCAACGCGCCCCTCGTCGCTGACCGGCTTGGCTATGCCAACGTCGAGTTCCGCCAAGGCTATATTCAAGACCCACCGGTCGCCGATGACTCGATTGATGTGATTGTGTCGAATTGCGTGTTGAATCTGGTCGAAGGCAAACCGGAGCTATTTCGACAGATGCACCGGGTGCTCAAGAAAGGCGGTCGCGCGGTCATCTCCGATATCGTCAGCGACGAGGACGTGCCGGTCGAGATGCAACGCGATCCCGAACTCTGGAGCGGCTGCATTTCGGGCGCGCTCCGGGAAGACTTGTTCCTGAATGCGTTCGAGGAGGCCGGCTTCTACGGCATCACGCTGCTCAAACGCGACGCGCAACCGTGGCGCACGGTCAACGGCATCGAGTTCCGGTCGGTCACGGTGGAGGCGTTCAAGGGGAAGCAGGGCGCATGTTTCGAGCGCAACCAAGCCGTGATTTACAAAGGCCCGTTTCGGGAGACGCACGATGATGATGGTCACCGTTACCGGCGCGGCGAACGCGTGGCGGTCTGCGACAAGACCTTTCAACTCCTGCACAAACCGCCGTACCGGGAACACTTCGAGTTTGTCGAGCCGCTCGTGCCGGTGCCGCCGGCGGAGGCGCAGCCGTTCGATTGCGCCCGCACGGCGTTGCGACATCCGCGCGAGACGAAAGGCGTGGCGTACAACCTCACCACCACCGCCGGCCAGTGTTGCGACGGCGGCAACGGAGCGTGTTGCTGATGTTAACTGCGCTCAATTTCTCGCGGCCTGTTTCGTGGCGTACGCCAACGGCGCAAACGACAACTTCAAGGGCGTCGCCAGCTTGTTCGGCAGTCGCGTCTGCGGTTACCGGGCGGCGTTGGGCTGGGCGACGATCACCACGTTTGCCGGCAGCGTGGCGGCGGTTTTCCTCGCGCAGGCGCTGCAGAAGAAATTCTCCGGCACGGGACTCGTGCCGGATGCGCTCACGGCTTCGCCGGAGTTTGTCATCGCGGTCGCGATCGGCGCGGGAGCGACGGTGATCTTGGCAGCGGTGCTCGGCTTTCCGATTTCGACGACGCACGGTCTGACCGGCGCATTGGTGGGTGCGGGTCTGGTGGCCGTGGGTAGCCAGATGAATTTCGCCGCGCTCGGCAAAACCTTCGTCGTGCCGTTGCTGGTCAGTCCGCTGTTGGCGATGGCGTTGGGCGGCGGGCTGTATCTGTTGTTCCGATCCGCCCGGCTTCGTCTGGGGGTGACGAAGGAAATGTGTGTTTGCGCGGGTGTTGAAGAACTGGTCGTGCCACTGCCACAGCCGAACGGTGTCTTCACCGCGCAATCGTTGCCAACGCTGTCCATCGCGGTGGACGATCCGGCCATCTGCACCCAGCGTTACGCGGGCAGCGTGCTCGGCGTCAACGCGGGCCGGCTGCTCGACACGTTGCATTTCCTGAGCGCGGGCGCGGTGAGTTTCGCGCGCGGATTGAACGACACCCCGAAGATTGTCGCATTGCTGCTGGTGGCCGGCGCGTTGAACATTCGCTGGGGTCTCGTGGCGGTCGCCGGAGCGATGGCCGTCGGCGGTTTGCTCAACGCGCGAAAGGTGGCCGACACCATGAGCCACAAGATTACCGGGATGAATCCCGGCCAAGGGTTCGCGGCGAACCTCTCGACCGCGCTGCTGGTGACGACGGCGAGTTTCAACGGATTGCCGGTCAGCACCACGCACGTCAGCGTTGGCTCGCTGCTCGGCATGGGCGTCGTGACAGGACAGGCAAAATGGAAGCCGGTCATGGGCGTGCTGGCCTCGTGGGTCGTCACGCTTCCCTGCGCCGCCGTACTGGCGGCAGCGTTTTACTGGATAATGCGATGAACTGTTGCAGGAGCGAAAAAAACAGTTTGACCTTGGACTCGACTCCAAAGTGTAGGGTCAGCCAAGAAAGCGAGGTGACGATCATGAGACGCATGAAGAAGTGGTTGCCGCTAGTTGCGGCAGCAACCGTTGGTGTGACCGCGCTGGCAGGCTCGACGAAGTTCGTTTGCGGGCTGACCGGCAAGGAGTCAGACAAGTGCTGCTGCGAGCAGAGGGATGGCAAGCTGGTTTGCAAGAACACCGGCAAGATTCTGGATGCTTGCTGCTGCCAGAGGAAGTAAGGTGACAGACCTCAAACCAAAGCCGCTCCTGATCGGGCGGTTGGCGAAGCTGGCGGGAGTCAAGCCTGACACCGTTCGGTATTACGAGCGGGTCGGGCTTCTCCCAAAAGCTGACCGGAAACTCAGCGGCTATCGTGTTTACGGCCAAGCCAGTGTCAAACGATTGCAGTTCATCAGGCAGGCGCAGGCGCTCGGCTTCTCGCTCGACGAAATCAAGCGCATCCTCGGCCTGCACGGCGAAGGCAAAGAGACATGCTGCTGTGTCATCGCCATCGCCGAAGCCACGCTGAGCGACACCGAAGAACAACTGCGCGAACTGCAAGCGTTCCGGGATCGGCTGAAGCAAGCCGTTGCCGAGTGGAAACGAAGCACGGCCCGTCGCCGCAAGTGCCACGCTGAGTTTTGCGACCTGATCGAAAAAACAGAAATCCAACGCCTGCCGGCCCGGCGATATAGGCTGGGCGGGCGCATTCCAAGGAGCAAAGGACAATGAAAGAAGACAAACAGAACGTCGTGATTGGAGCGAGCGTGTTGACGGCCATCACTGCATCCCTGTGCTGCATCGGCCCATTGGTGGCCGTGTTGCTGGGCGCGGGCGGTTTTGCCGCGTCCGCCGTGTTTGAAAAATGGCGGCCGGTGTTTTTGTTGCTGACCGTCATCTTGCTCGCGCTGGCTTGGTATCTGACCTATCGGAAGCCGAAAACCGCCTGCGCAGAAGGTTCGGCTTGCGCCACCAAGCCGGTGGCCCAATGGAACAAGGTGGTCTTGTGGATTGCCACGGGCGTGGTTTTGGTCACGGCGGCTTTCCCGAGTCTTTCGTCGGCGTTACTCCGTGGAACACAGTCGAATGCCCCCGTCGTCGTCACCGACGCGAACAGCGCCGTCTTGAAAGTGAAGATACCGAGCATGGATTGCGCGGCGTGCGCGCTCAACATCCAGTCCGTTTTGAAGAAACAGGCGGGCGTCCAGCAAGCGCAGGTGAGCTTCGACACCAAAGAGGCGGTGGTGCAATACGACGCCACGAAACTTTCGCCGGAGAAAATCATCGCGACGATTGATCGAACCGGGTTCAAAGCCGAACCCACAACCAAGAAGGAAAAGCAGTGAAAAGAAAACCAAATCCGAAATTACCCGCTGCTTTGCCGGAGCAGTTCGTCGAAGTCGAATTCGTTTATGACTCGCCGACCGCGAAAGAGGTTTATCTGGCCGGCGACTTCAACAACTGGAGCGCCAACGGTCTGCCGATGCGCAAGACCGAGGATGGCGACTGGCGCATTCGTGTGCCGCTGTCACCCGGTTGCCACGAGTTCCGGTACATCGTGGACGGCGAATGGAAGTGCGACCCGCGCCTCCGAGACTACGTGCCGAATCCATTTGGCTCGTGCAATTGCGTTGTCAAAGTGACGAGAACGAAAGGGTAGAAAATGTCTGATTGCTGTTCACCTGCAAAGATCATGAGGGCGGTTGACTCAGCCGACATTGCTCAAACTGTTTCGCCGGCTTCCGGCAAGACGCTGGTCATTATCGGTGGCGGGAGCGCCGCGTTTGCTGCGGCGCTCAAGGCGGCTGAACTGGACGCCCGCGCGATCATCATCAACGACGGCCTGCCGATGGGCGGGACGTGCGTCAACGTCGGCTGTGTGCCGTCCAAGATGCTGATTCGCGCCGCGGAAACTCTGCATCGCGCCGCCCACCCGCCGGCCTTCGCGGGCATCGCCACTTCGGGCCGGCTGGCCAGTTTCAAAGAGGTCATCGAGCAGAAGCGCGCGCTGGTTCAGGAATTGCGACAGGGCAAATACGCCGATGTCATTGGCGACAACGAACGCATCACCTTCATCAAAGACCGCGCCCGGCTACTGGATGCCAAGACCGTCGTGGCCGGCACACTCAAGCTCAAGGCTGATGCGATTCTCATCGCTACCGGCGCGCGGCCGAGCCTGCCGCCCATTCCTGGTTTGGACTCGGTTGACTACCTGACCAACGAAACCGCCTTTGAACAGGAAACCCTGCCGGAATCATTGCTCGTTTTGGGCGGACGTTACATCGCGTTGGAATGCGCGCAAATGTTCGCCCGCTTCGGCAGCCGCGTCACGGTGTTGCAACGTTCCGACCGCCTCCTGCCGGATGAAGCGCCGGACTTGACCGATGCCCTGGCTGGTTTTTTGCGGGAGGAAGGATTGGAGATTGTCACCGGCGTCAGCACCCGGCGGGTGACCCAGGACAAAGACGGCGTGTCAGTCGAAACCGACGTGAGCGGACAGCGGCGCACCTTTCGCGCCACGCACCTGTTGGTGGCCACTGGACGAACGCCCAACATTGAAAACATGGGACTCGAAACCGTCGGCGTCACAACCACCGCGCGCGGCGCGATTGCGGTGGATGACATGCTCCAGACCAATGTGCCCGGCCTTTATGCCGCCGGGGATGTGCTCGGCGAGAACATGTTTGTCTATGCCGCTGCCTACGAAGGCAGCCTCGCGGCTGAAAACGCGCTCACGGACGCGCGGCGCAAACGCGATTACACTGCGCTGCCGTGGGTCATTTTCACCGACCCGCAACTGGCGGGCGTTGGTTGGGATGAGAAGCAGGCGAAGGCACAGGGGATAGATGCGCAAACGGCCACTCTGCCCCTGTCGCACGTGCCGCGCTCGCTGGCCGCGCGCGACACGCGGGGGTTCATCAAACTGATTCGCGACCGCCGGACCGACCGGCTGGTCGGCGCGCGCATTCTCGCACCGGAAGGCTCGGAGTTGCTGATGGAGATTGCGCTGGCCATCAAGTTCGGCATTCCGGTGCGCGAGTTGACCGCGTGCTTCCACCCGTACCTGACCTTGAGCGAAGGCGTGAAGCTGGCGGCGTTGGCCTTCACCAAAGACGTGAACAAACTGAGTTGCTGTGCCGGTTGAAAAATGAAAGACCATTTATGTCCACCGTGCTAACCGCCCCCTCCGAAACAACGAATCGCTTCGCGCAAACCGTCGGCGAACTGCGCCGCGCCAAGACGGAGATTCTCCAGATCAACGTCGGCAAACTTTGTAACCAGACGTGCGTCCATTGCCACGTCAATGCCGGGCCGGGGCGCAAGGAAGTGATGACGCGCGAGACAATTGACCGGCTCGTGGATTGGCTGGCGCAAACCGACATTCTGAAGGTGGACATTACCGGCGGCGCACCGGAGATCATTCCCGATTTCCGGTATCTCGTCGAACGTGTGAAGGCACTTGACCGCCACATCATGGATCGTTGCAACCTGACCATCTTCTACGAACCCGGTCACGAGTACGTGCCGGAGTTTCTGCAGAAGCATGAAATTGAAGTGATCGCGTCGTTGCCGTGCTACTCGGCGAAGAACGTGGACGCGCAGCGCGGCAATCATGTGTTTGAGAAAAGCATCCGCGCCTTGCAATGGCTCAACGAACTCGGCTACGGCACGCTACCGGCACTGCCGCTGCATCTCGTGTACAACCCACTCGGCACATCCTTGCCGGGGCCGCAGGCAGAACTGGAAGCCGATTATCACCGGGAGTTGAAAGAGCATTTCGGCATCGTCTTCCACCGGCTATACACGATCACCAACATGCCCATCGCCCGGTTCGCCGCTTGGCTGCACCGGGAAGGAAAGTACGATGAGTATCTCCGGTTGCTCGTGGACAACTTCAACCCGGCCGCCGTCGAGGGCTTGATGTGCCGCCGGCAACTGAGTGTTGGCTGGCGCGGCGAGGTGTACGATTGTGATTTCAACCAGATGCTCGACCTGCAATGGCAGAATGGGAAACCGCTGTTCTTGTGGGACATTGATCCCGGCGCATTGGAGAATCGCCCCATCCTGACCGGCAACCATTGTTTCGGCTGCACCGCCGGTGCCGGCAGTAGTTGCGCCGGCAGCATCGTCAAGAATCCGTGTCCACCAATTCGAATATGAAAGGAGTGCATCATGAAGACCCAAACATCAAACCCTGAATCATCCGACAAGAAAGGCGTGCTCGTCATCAGCCTGCTTACAGGTGTGATTGGCGGCTTGTGCTGCGTGACGCCGGTCGTGCTCGTGCTGCTGGGACTGGCCACCGTCACTGTGGCCGCCGACATCGGCAACGTCCTCTACGACCAATGGCGCTGGGCGTTCCGGCTCGGCGCGTTGGCGTTTCTGGTGTTGGCGCTGGTGATTTACTTCCGCAAAAATGGCATTTGCTCGCTCGATCAGGCGAAGCGCCAGCGCAACCGCATCCTCAACGTTTCGTTGCTGGTGCTCACCATCGCCACGACAGTGTACCTGCTGTGGACGTATGTGATCGTTCATTATTGGGGAATCGCCGCCGGTCTGCCGTGGGCACAGTATGACGAGTCGTGGGCTGTCCCCGTCGCCGGTGCCGTCTTTGCGGTCGGCGGAATCGTCTGGTGGCTGTTTGTCCGACGACGCTCTCGCCCGCGCGAATGAAGAACTCCACATCATGAACCGCCTCCTCCCCATTACCGCTGCCACGCTCGCTGCCACGAGCGCGCTCGCGTTGGACACAACTACATACGCCGCGCTGCTCCAAAAATACGCGCGCGGGGGCAAGGTCAACTATGCCGCCCTCAAGGAAAAAGATTCGCCCGCGCTGGACCGGCTCTATCTCGGTCTCGCAGACGAAAAGCGCGCCGACCTCGCCTTCTGGATCAACGCCTACAACATCATCGTTCTGCGCGAAGCGACGCGGGCCTTCCCGGTCAAAGAAGTGTGGGCGATCAACAAGAACTTCTTCAAGGTCAAACATCCGGTCGCCGCCCGGCAACTCTCCCTCGACGAAATCGAACACGACATCATCATCAAAGAGTTTCGCGACCCGCGCATCCATTTCGGCGTCAACTGCGGCTCGGCGAGTTGCCCCATTCTCGCGCCGGAACCGTTCACGCCCGACAATCTCGACGCCAAACTGGACGAGAACGCCCGGCAATTCATTAACGACGACGCGAACGTCGGCCTCGACGCCACGCGCGGTGTGCTCCGACTCTCGAAGCTGTTCGAGTGGAGTGCGGCCGACTTCGGGCCGTTTGAAAAATACTTGGCGAAATATCTCACGCCCGAACGCCTGCGTATGTTGCAGTCGCGCCGCTGGAAGATCGAGTACGTGCCGTATGATTGGAGTTTGAACGCGCTCAAATGAAAGTCGCCGTCATCATCCCGGCGCTCAACGAACAGGATTGCATCGCCGCCACGATTCGCCGACTGCCGGCCGGTTTCGCCGCACAGATCATCGTCGCCGACAACGGAAGCACCGACGCGACCGCCGAACGCGCCCGGCAAGCCGGCGCGGAAGTCGTCAGCGAACCGCGTCGCGGTTACGGCCAAGCGTGTCTGACCGGCCTCGCGCAACTGCGGCCCGACATTGAGGCGGTCGCGTTCCTCGACGCCGACGGCAGCGATGACCCGGCGGAACTATCCCGGTTGCTCGAACCCATCGTTGCCGGTGAGGCCGATTTGGTGATTGGTTCACGCACCCGCGGCGATGCGTCCCGGCATCTGACGCCGCAACAACGATTCGGCAACGCGCTGGCGTGTGGACTGATTCGACTCGGTTGGGGATACCGGTATGCCGATCTCGGGCCGTTGCGCGTGATTCGACGCGAGGGGCTGGAAAAATTGCAGATGACCGACCAGACGTGGGGCTGGACGGTCGAGATGCAGATCAAAGCGGTGCAAGCCGGGCTGCGCATTCAGGAGATACCGGTACCCTACCAGCCGCGCGTGGCCGGCAAGTCGAAGATCGCCGGGACGCTGACCGGTAGTGTGCGGGCCGGGACGAAGATTCTTTCGACGATTGGCCGGTATTGGGTGGCGGCACGCGCGAAGTCATTGTTGGTGGCCGGTCTGTTCATTGAGCTGGCGGGCTTGGCGTTGATGTTGCCGCACGGGGATTTCCGGCAGCCCGGCATGGCGCTGTGGTTTTTGATCGCGGCGGCCATCGCGGTGACCGGGTACGCATTGGCGTGCGCCGGGTTGACGGGAGGGACGACGGCCCCGGCGTCCGAGGCGGCGCGGCCATCCGCAGACGGCCAGCGAGGCCGCTGGCCCTCCCTTTGGCTCGGCTGGGCGGCGGCCATCGGATTTCGGCTGCTGTTGTTGCCGATGTATCCGGGCGACGACATCTGGCGTTACCTGTGGGAGGGGAAAATCCAGAACCTCGGTTTCGATCCTTACGTGCTCGCACCGGCCAGCGAGATGCTCGCCGCATTCCGGGATGCGTACTGGCCGTTGATCAATCATCCGCACAGCGCGGCGTTGTATCCGCCGGGAGCGGAGTTGATTTTTCGCGCGCTCGCGGCTCTCTGGCATCACCCGTTGATGTTCAAGCTGGCGTTTGTGGCGGCGGACTTGGGCGTGGTGTGGTTGTTGCGGCGGATGTTGGTGGAACGCGGCCAGCCGGCGCACCGGGCGTGGTGGTACGCGTGGAATCCACTGGTGATCTACGCCTTTGCCGGCGGTGGACACTTCGACAGCCTGATGCTGGTGTGCGGGGTGGCCAGCCTACTCTGTTTGTTGCGTGGAAGGGACGGGTGGAGTGTGTTGCTGTTGGCCGCAGCAATTTCGTGCAAGCTGGCGTTCATCGTGGCGCTGCCGTTTTACGTCGTGGCGTCGCGGCGGAAAGCGTGGAGTCTGGCGTTGCTCGGCGCGGTGATTGCGGGTGCGTTGTGGTTGGTGAACCGCACCAGCGCGCACTCGTGGGTGGAAGGCCAGCACTTCATCAAGTCTGCGGCGCTCTACGGCGCAGGCGCAGCGGGCATTTTCTGGGTGTGCTGGCGACGCCCCATCGAGGGGACGCACGGGTTGCTGGGTTGGACGTTGATGGTCAGCCCGGCGTTTCATCCGTGGTACGTGACGTGGGTGTTGTGTTTGACACCACTGGTGCGCTGGAAGGCATGGTGGGTGTTGTCGGTGACGGCGTTCGCGTATTTCTGGGTGTGGACGCGCGTGGGCGAGGGTGGGCAGTGGGCGTTCACGATGACGGAGAAGTGGATCATCTGGCTGCCGTTTTATTTCGTGCTGCTGCCGGAACTCGGGAGGCGATTATGGCGCAAGACCTCCTGATCATCATGGCGCGTTATCCGACACCGGGCAAAGTGAAGACCCGATTGGCGCGCGACATCGGCGTGGCGGCGGCGACGAAGTGGTACCGGCAAATGCTGTTTCACTTCCGCCGGGAATTTTCGCACACGCGCTACGTTGTCGAATGGTGGTACACGCCGGCGCGGTCGCCGTTCCGCCGGTTGTTCTGGCTGAACCGGCGAAACGGACGCCCGCAGCCGACCGGCAATCTCGGTGCACGGATGCAGGCGATTTTCGCCGACGCCTTTGCGCGGGGCTACCGGCGGGTTGTGATGATCGGCACGGACGCGCCGGAAGTCGGTCAACCAACGGTGCGGAGTGCGTTTCGTTTGTTGCACGAGACTTCGGCCGTGCTCCAGCCGACGCAGGATGGAGGCTACGCGCTCATCGGGCTGGCCGGCATGGTGAATGTGTTTACTGGCATCCCGTGGAGCACTGGCGCAGTCATGTCGCAGACTCGGCAGCGATTACGCGATCTGTCTGTACACCACGTCGAACTGCCCGCAACCTTCGACGTAGATACCGCGGCTGACTATTGGTTGCTCTTGTCCAAAACCGCCCGCGCCGCCTCGAACTCGTGCGGATGATTCACGTTGTCCAGCGCTCGCGGATCCGGTAAGTCCAGCAAGGGTACACCGAGGTTGATCAACGCCTTGCGCGGACAAACTTTCTCCTGCGCCACAAACTCCCGCAGCTTCCCGGCAATCGTCGGCTCGTAAATAGCGCACAACGGCTCCGGAAGTCCATCATGCGCGCTCCGGTAAGCCGTCGCCAACTGCGACGGATCACGCCGCGCTACCAAATCCCGCAGCGTCGCCTCGGTCAGAAACGGCAAATCGCACGCCAACACCAACCACGCCTTGTCCGGGTGCGCCGCGAACGCGCTCAAGATGCCGCCCATCGGCCCGATTCCTTCCACCGTGTCGTGAATGGCCGGCAATCCGCCGATCTCCTGCCCTTGCCGGCAAGATAGGAATACCTTTGCGCAACACCGCGCCAACAACTCATACGAGGCCACCGCCTGCGGCTTTTCACCGTACTGCAACGTCGCCTTGTCCTTGCCCATGCGCGTGCTGCGACCGCCGACGAGCACCAACCCAAAAAGTTCAGGCCCGGTAATCACTCTTGCCTCCGGTCTTCTTCAACAGCCGGATGTCGCGGATCACGATTCCTTGCGACACCGCTTTGCACATGTCATAGACCGTCAACGCTGCGACCGACACTGCCGTCAACGCCTCCATTTCCACGCCTGTCTTGTCCGTCGTCCGCACCCGCGCCTCGATCACGACGCGCCGGCCGGTGGCACGCACCGTCACCTCGCAACCCTCGACCGGCAACGGATGACACAACGGAATCAACTCACTCGTCCGTTTCGCCGCCATCGTCCCCGCCACGACCGCCGTCTGGAAGATTGGCCCTTTCGGCGAATGCAGTTCACCGCCGCGCAACAACTTCATCACCGTTGCCGGCACTTCGACGATGCCGCGCGCGACCGCCACGCGCACCGTCGGTTGTTTCGCCGACACGTCCACCATCTTGCTGAATTGTTGTTTCTTCATCGCCAGGCCCAATACCGGACGCGCCGAACATAGCCGGTGCCTTCGGGAATCTCAACGAATCCATCGCTCTTTGCCAAGTCCGCGAAATCCCCGCTCGTGTTCATCGCCACCGGCGCGCCATCGCACACCGGCTGAAACACCGTCAACGATCCCCGCCGCATAGCCGTTCGGAGGGCCACGCTTCCGCGTGGCCGCGAATCACCAACCGACGGACGCGCAGAAGCGCGTCCCTCCGTAACGGCCAGACACTCCAGCACATACCGGTGCAAACACACCAGACACGACACCGGATTGCCCGGCAAACCAAACACGAGCTTGTTGCCGCGTACGCCGAACCACAACGGCTTGCCCGGCCGCTGCCGGACCCGGTGGAACACCTCCCGCACCCCCAGTTTCCGCAATACGTCCGGCACAAAATCAAATCGCCCCTTCGACACGCCTCCGGTCAGCAACACGATGTCTGCCGCCAAAGCCCGCCGCAACGTCGCCTCGATCCGGCGCGGTTCATCCGCCGCATGCGCGAGCGTCACGTCGCGAAATCCGTGCAAGCGCAACGACGCCGCCAACGCGTGCGCGTTCGAGCGTCGAATCTGATGGGGTAGGGGACGCTCGCCAACTTCGACGAGTTCATCGCCCGTGCTGACGATGGCAATGCTGGGCCGTTTCGCCACGCGCAAATGCGTCTTGCCGACCGACGCCGCCACCGCAAGCATCGGCCCATCGAGAATCTTCCCCGCCGGCACCAACACCGTCCCTCGCCGTGCATCGCTACCGGCGCGATGGACGTACTGCCCGCGTGTCACCTTGCCGGCCACCCGCGCCCACCCGTCGCGCACCTCGATCTCCTCCACCGGCACCACGCAATCACATCCTGCCGGCAACACCGCGCCGGTCATCACTTCGAGGCAGCCGACCGGACTGCGCCGTCGCAGTGGCGGCTTGCCGGCAGCTTGAATTCCCTCGATGCGAAACTCCCGGCAGCCGCCTTGCCACGCCGCGAACGACAGCGCGATGCCGTCCATCATCACGCGGTCAAACGGCGGCATCGGCCGGTCGGCGCGCAACGGCTCGCGCAGGACTTCGCCGACGGCATCGGCAAGCGGCACGGTGATGGTCGGCGCGGGTTTCAGTGCGCGACGAATGAGGCGTTCGGCTTGGGCGACAGAAATCATCCGCCGATCTCCGACATGGCGCGGTTGGTGGCGACTTGGTTCTCGGCGAGGCCGTGGCCCCAGGGTTTCTTATGGACGGCGTCGCGCAGTAGCGTCTTGAGGCGGTTTTCGCTCCAACCGTCGCGGAGCGGTTTTCGCAAATCCACTTCGTTGTCGCGCAAGAGGCAGAGACGGAGGATGCCGTCGGCCATCAGACGCATCCGATTGCAGCCGGCGCAGAAGGGATTACTCACGGAACTGATGAAGCCGATTGTGCCTTTGGCTTTCGGTAGCCGGTAAACACGGGCTTCGCCGTCGAGTTGGCCGTTGTTTTCGGGGGCGAGCGAGCCGAGCGTTTGTTCGATGTGCTCACGAATTTCCGTTTCGGTGATGACGTTGTCTTGTTGGAACTTCGCGATGCCGCCGAGGGGCATCATTTCGATGAACCGCACCTGCCACGGCCGGTCCAGTGTGAGACGGGCCAGTTCGGCAGCGTCGCCGTTGTCGTTGAAACCGTGGACGGGGACGGCGTTGATCTTGATGCGCAACCCGGCACGCTCGGCGGCTTCGATACCGGCAAGGACATCGCGGAGGTTGCCCCAGCGGGTGATTTGCCGGAAGCGAGATTCGTCCAGTGTGTCGAGGCTGACGTTGACACGGTCGAGACCGGCATCGCGAAGTGGCCGGGCAAGGT